>Ga0209692_10000905_pt1 | contig 49680 bp, 72 predicted proteins | sample tdDd472_FD_187129 | JGI IMG/M metagenome (GOLD analysis project Ga0209692, IMG submission 187129) | Marine sediment microbial communities from the Atlantic coast under amendment with organic carbon and nitrate - tdDd47.2 (SPAdes)... | ecosystem: Environmental > Aquatic > Marine > Coastal >... | reverse complement strand
AGTATGGTATTTAAACATACAAACCATTAAACCAGTAAATTCATCAAATTGTTCATCAGGACTACACTTAGCTTGAATAAGTTTTCCATCTTTGAACTTAATAGTTGTTACTTTCTTTTTTTCATTTGAATTAATAAATTCAACTTTTGGGAAAGAAGTTCTATTTCTTTGTCGAGCAGCTTCAAGTACAGAAAATTGTTGCTTTTCAATAGATTTTAATTGAGCATTTTCTTGTTTTGCAATATCACTTAATATATTCATTAATAAAAAATCATCGTATGACAAATTTACACCTTTATTTTCTTTTTTCTTTTTAAAAATTTTCATTATTTTTCTCCTCTAATTAATTTTTTTAGTGTAAGTAACAAGTACTCACCATTACTATAAATCTTTGAGATGTGTTTAACTCTAACATTATATGTTTTACCTTTAGAACCTAATAATTCAGCCCACATAACATCTCTAGTCATTCTTTCAACTTTAATATCTTTAATTCTTTTGTACCTTACTACATTACCTCTTTTAATAACTTTAACTACCATTATAAATCACCTCTACAACCAACACACCAAAATTCTCCGATACTCCCTACTAATTCAATGTGTTCTTTTTTATGCCATTCTTTACAAGAACCCTCGCATTGTTTGTAATTTAGGAAGCAATCTTCTTTACAAACATTTTTAAATCTTCCATCTACTTCAATTGTTTCAATTTGACTATCATCAAATTCTTTTCCACAATCATCACATATAATCTTTTTTACCATTATTCTTCTCCTAACATTATTTTATTAAATTGTTTCTTAACATCTGGATGCATCAAATTAGCATTTCCAATACTCCCATATTTTTGTTCAAGCAATTTTGGATTTTGTTTATTCATTTGTTCTAATGTCTCAACTGATTTCTCCATTTCTTTAATTAAGAATGTTTGTTGAGTTGAATAAGTTTTACTTTTACCAAATTGGTCTCCATATTGTTTGAATAATGCTCTTGTAACCATTCCACCTTGTTCTTCACAATAATCTAATGCTTTAGAATAATTGCTAGGTTCTTCACCTGAAGAAGATGTAATTCTATTTCTACTTGTTCCATATTTTCTTATTGCAACTCTAACAATTCCAACGTGATCTGTTGTCGATTGTACTTTCATATACTTATTTATATTCGCAATGTTTAGAAATTGTTCGTTCATAACAGTTTGTTGACAAGCGATTTTTAATAATTCAACATCAACCTTATCCATCACAAGAAGTTCAATCCAATTTATAATAGTGTTTTTTTCAACCTTGTTACCCATTGAAACATTTGTTTTAAGTAATATATCTCTAATTCTTATTGAATATTCAGTTGCCATTATAACTCACTCCACGGTTTATAGGTTTTAATTTCCTCTTCTTGTTTACTCATTTCAACTTTAGCATTTTGTTTGTAACTTTCAAAATTTGTACCAAATAAAGTAGATGGTCTAAGGTATTGTCTATAATGTTCATCATTAAGCCATTTAAAGGCTTTAAAGTCTATGACTAATTTAAAATCATCTAAGTTATAGCCATCTTTAACTCTAGCATTGATTAATGATTGAGTTTTTTTAGTTGATGGTTTATAAGTTGTTCCACAAACTTTATTCAAATGTTCAACTATCTCGACATATAAAGAACTATTCTCATCTATACTAGACTCTTCTATACTAACCTTAACTATACTAGACTCTTCTATACTAGGTTGACAATTCGCAACCAAACGACAACCAACATCTTTTTCAGTATATACACCGTTATCTTTTTCTTTTAACGTGCTTTTTTCTTCAATATAGTTGGTTGGTTTTGATCTGTCCTTTCTAATTGCATTATGCATCTTCCAATGTTTGATAACACATACACCACTTTCAAAAGGCATTACATATCTTTTTGCAACTAATACTTTCATATCATCTTCTCTAGCTCCTATAATTCGCATAACCTTTTTAGGACTAGATACAAAACCCTCGTCATCAGCATTTAGATTTAGATGAAAGTACAAACATTGAGTAGATAGTGGCATTGCTAGAAAAACATCTGTTTCAGTTATTTTTTTTGTGAACATTCTTTTTTCGGCCACATCACTCACTCCCTTTGTCTTTCAAATATTTTTTCACTTCTTCATAATCAAATCTAACAGACTTTCCAACTTTATAGAATGGTAAACCAGTTTTCATATGTCTATTAATTGTCATTATTGATACTTTTAATTTTTCTGCCAATTCTTTTTTAGTTAACATTACATTTCTCCTTTCATACTTATTGTAACATAACGTTTCATCAGTTTCAATAGTTTCCAAAAAAAATACACAATCAAGTGCATTTTTTAAATCATATCAAGAACTCGTCATATCTTTTCATAACGAATACTTGTAAGGAAGATTTCAATAATCTTCTTTTTTCTCTTCTTGCTTCTTTTTTGCTATCGTATGTTCCTAATAATTCTTCTTTGTGCATTACATTGAAAGCAATTAAGATGCCTTTCCAATATACACGTTTTATGTGTACATCAATCTTATCAACTTTTCCAACTAATTGTCCGTCTTGATTAATAACTATCATAATAAAACCCCTTTCATTATATTATATGCAATAAAAGAGTTTTGTATACTACTTTTTAATTCTTCTAATTTGTCTATCAACTTTAAATAACATTCTTTCTTCAACATTAGAACTTATTGAAAATTTTCTAAACAACTTATCAAGCATATTGAATACATCTGCAGATTCATCAATAAATCTTTCTGTATCAATTTCTCTAGTTTCAATAGCCAGATCAATAACTTCTAGTAATTCATTAAGTTCTTCTGAAGTTTTCTTTAAAGTTTCTTCAAATCCATAATGGTCCATTAAAATTTTTTGTTTCTCGTGATAAGTTAAACTTTCAATTTCTACTTCACTAATAGTTTCTTTCATAATTATCTCCTATCTAGATATTCCTCAATAGTAATTTGCCCTTGAGGTGGTTCATTCTTTTTACTACTTTTTATTTCATTAATAATTTTATTCATTTGTTGCAATTCAAGTTCGGCTCTTCTTAACTCAACATCACTCACTTTATTTAGTTTCTTATTTTTCTTTTTTCTTCTTATAATATTACAATTCTTAAAGAAATTATTAGTCATTAGTATCTAACTATTCTATTTCTTTTTTTATCATTGTGTTTGTATAATAAAGTGAAAGTGTTGTGAGTTTTCTTTATCATCAACCAATTTTCAGGATTGATGTTTTTACTTCTCAATATTTCTCTTTGATTTCGTGTTAATTTTTTTCCGTGTTTCATTACTCTCCTCCTAGTGTTATAATTTCCATTTATTTTGCTCTCAATAGATATTTTTTAAATCTTTTTTCTCCGACATATTTAATTGCTAAGTTCATATAACTTATGTTGAAGTATGGAGTTATCCCCATTTGTTCAAGCTCTACCATTACTTTTCTTTTTTCTAATGCAAATTCTGCAGCTTCTTTAGTTTTGAATACATTACCTAATGATTTACGAATCTCGTCAACATATGAAATAGTATATTGCATTGTTCGGATCTTACCTACACTACATATGTAATAATAAGTATCTCCCATTTGTGGAAATTTCATTATCTCACCTCAAATTTCATAGAATTAAATTGTTGTTGTGTTACGATTGATTTAATATCATTTCCCCCAATAAGATTCCATCTTTGCGTTGAGTCATTTAATATTAAAATACTTTGTTCTCTTACTTCATTAACTCTTAAACCATTCACATAATCTCCTACTTCTATTAAATCTATTATGTTATGTGATGCTTTTTGTATTTCTTTTTCAATTAATAGATAACTCCCAGGACTATAATAAGTTAATCCAAATTGTTGTTTGTTGTCCCTTACATATCCACATTCTTTAATTTCGTTAATACGATTACCAATAGTTCTTATACCATATTTTAAATATTCAACATACATTCCTTTTTCTAATTTCATTCAATCTCCTCCACTCTAGTAATAGTAACTTCAGTTCTAGGATTTTCTTTATCGAATCTAACTCTCGAACCATCAGTACTTTCAATTATTTTATAATCATCATCCTTTAGAACTCCACCCTTAACTAATGTATCGTGAAGAGCAGAATGTAAATTATTCAGATCAACTGTATGTTTAGTTTTCCTATAATACATTGCTTTGACATTAACTTTCTCACTAATAGGTCCACCTTTATAAAGAAATTTAATAAGTTGTAAAGCTACTTTTTCATAGTTGGTATACTTCTTACCATTGATTAATCTTAATTGCTTGAATAACCAATATTGTTTATTTTTGAATATAAGTGGTTTACCAACAGATATGATTATTTTACTATTCTTTTTAGTTATAGGATTAAGAGGAATTGTGAATTTAATTTCATTATTCATAATTTTCAGATCTTTCTATTCCTAATTTAATATCTTCTTGTATACATCTAAGAAAAATATTTGCTTTGACTCCCGGTTGTACAGCATCTGCAAACCTAATAAACGTATTCTTGAATGAGTCTCCTCGTATTCCAAATTCTTCTGCAATTGAATTACAAAAAGTAGTTAAGTCATAAAGGTCAATGTTGAAATGCTCGACTAAATATATAGCGTAATTATAACCTCTTAAATGAATGTGTTTCTTAAAGTTTTTGTAAAAGTATCTTCTAATTTTTTCTTGTTGTTCCATCATTATCCTCCTCAATAGTTTTTTCGTTTTCATAAATAACATTTTTACATAACGGTCTCGAATATTGAGATATATCATTTTCCCAATATTCTACGATTTGTCCTTTATCGTTAAAACTGAAATCGTATGTTGTACCACAATCGTGGCAATACAATATTGTTGTAATATTATCTTTATAAGATATGGTTGTACTTTTGTAGGGTATGCCATCTTTCCTTATTTTTCTTTCTTTAGATACCCACAAGGCTTCTCTTATTGACAATTCGCCCTTACATCTTAAACAATGTATTGTTTTAATTGGTTGTATCCTCCTCTAAAATATATTCACAATACTTAACCTTATCATTGTATCTATTTCTAGTATAAACCCATTTGCTTTCAACAACATAATTCATTCTTATTTGTCTAATGTATTCACTTAATCTAGTACACCCATATAATTCTATCGCTTCCCAAGAAGTAATATGACCATATTTTTTTAAATGGTTCAATATCCTATCTTTCATAATTATTCTTTTCATCTAATCCTCCTCATATTCATTTAGTCCACTACAATCCATTACCATTGGTGGACTTTTGATTAGTTCTTCATTAATATAAACTTCGAATATACTTCTATGATACTTGATACCATACATTTTAACATCAGCATTCCCATCAACTAGATTACAAAACACATACTCACTATATTTTTCTAATTTTTTAATTTTACTCTCATATTTCAATCTCATTAAATAATGTGATTCAGTTAAATCTTCATATCTTTTGATAGATGCAGCTAACTCATTATTCCTCACAATTTCTTCATCATACTTTTGTGTTAAGGCATCATATTTTGAATTTAAATGTAAATAGTTTATATGGTGATACGCGTTTGATGATATCAAAGCAAACATTAGAACTAAGAATACAATCACACTATTTTTCAGATCATTCATCATTTTTTCTTTCTAACACTTCCATATCGTAATTTGATTCAATAAATTTAATACATAAACTTCTATTACAATTATTCCCTAAGTGTGTATATATTTCACTCAAATCGTCTTTGTTGAAATTAGTTCCTAGAAATTTATTAAGACCATCTCTATGATATTTGTGGGAATGATTAGTGCCACCTTTATGTGAAGGTCTTGATACCCATTCTAGCACCTTGCATTTAAGTTCTAATTCATTTTCAATATTATGTAATATAAAATAAGAATTAATTCTAGGCAACACTATAAACTCATCTCGTGAATTAATAAACGATTGAGGAAAACAATCTCTTAAATCATATACTAAATTTTTATGTATTTTTAATTCTAAATCTCTAACTAATTTTTTCATCTCTATTCTCCTTATTTGTATTTTTTATTTAAAAACAATAATCTCAAGCTCATTAACTTTTGAATCGTCTAAATACCAATTCCACCAATAAGTAACTTCTGTTTTTAAATTTTCAAGTTGCATATTATATTGTGTTATAGTTTTTACTAAATTAATTTTCTCAAGATCTGAAATATCTTCGTTTTTAATTGATTCTTCAATAACCATTTTTGAATTGTTCCAATTTCTAATACGCATATCATATTTTTTTTGATGGATATCTTTACCTATAAAACCACCTAACAACGTGCATAAAATCAATAAGAATAAACCTACTCCTTTGAATAACAATTCCAAGTAATAACTATTATCTCCTATGGCGAAAAATACTATCAAAATTATTAAACCTGCCATTAATCCTAAAAATAAACCTAAAATCATAATTAAATCCTCCTTATAGTCTTTCAATTAAATTATTAATCATTTCTCCAACAGACATTTCATTTACAATATCAGGTGATACACCAAGTACATTAATGAAATAACTTTTAAGTTGTTCAACTTGTTCTTTTGTAAATGTAACTTCCATTTAATCCCCCTCCAAACATTCATTTATTTTTTGTTTCAATAGTTTCAAACATTCTTCACAAAGTGTCATTGACATAAATTGATTACTATTTTTTGAACTTACACTTAACTTATATAGAACATAATTATGTTTATTTTTCATAACATCACTAATATAATTCAATTTTGAACATTGATTGCAACTACCGATATTGATTTTCTCTTCATTTATTTTAATTGCCATTTATTCTTTCTCCTCATATTTAAATAAATTTTTAAAGATGTAGTACATAATATCTACTATTATGCTATTTCCAAATAATTTGAATAAAACACTATCACTAAATCCAATCTCAATTAACTTATCAATATCTTCATCACTCACACCCATTAATCTACCAGCTTCTTTAGGTGTTAACTTTCTAATTTTTAATGGTTCTTCTTCTTTTACAATAAAGCTGCTACTTGTTGTAGTTCCATTTAAAGTAGGACATTTTTCTTTGAATACTCTATTACCCTTGTTATATCCATTAGGGAAAGAAATATCAGCCACATCTCCTACATTAAATTCATCTACAATATCACTATCAACATATCGTTTGATGTTCCCATCTTGAGTAATCATATCAGCTTGAACTTTAGTGAATGTACTTTTACGTTCAAAATAATCATCGATGCTTTTATCAACATCGTATGAGTTAACAATAAAGTTATCGTTTGCTTGTGAACCACCACTTGTAGTAACAGTACCAGCTACACTATCACAATCTAAATCGTGCAAATTATTAGTTGCATTAATATGATGTGAACCTTGTTTAGTTCTTGACATAATATAATCAATCATTGCATCACTCAAATAATATTTTTCATCTACATCTTCTTCAACAAAATCTTTTAGTTTCAATTCTAAATCAAAAGGTTTTGGTTCGTTATAATAATGACCATCAAAATATTCTTTATCTATTAACAACAAGAATACTCTATTTCTAGTTTGAGGTATACTATAATCAGATCCTTTTAAAGTCATAGGGATTACCTCGTATTCAAGTTTTTCTAACTCTTGTTTAAATTGTTTGAACATACCTATATGTTTTTTATCTATAATTCCAGTAACATTTTCAAATAGACCAAACAAAGGTTTTTTATTATGTTCTTTTAATTCTTTTAACACTCTAACACTTTCAAAAGTCAAACTACCTTTAAGACTATCAAAGCCACCACGATTACCACCTATTGAGAACTCTTGACAAGGTGTAGAAAATGTAAACAATTGTACATAAGGTAAATCCTCACCTTTAACATTGAACACATTAACTTTATTTTTTGTTAGATGATGTGCTAAGTATAATTGTTTTAACTTTTGTTCTTTCAACCTCTTAATGTTAACTTCCTTTTCATTCTTCCAATATCCAAAAGGGATTAAAAATTCTTGCATCTCTTCTTTAGTTGGGAACTTAAACTTCTTCATCACATCTAGTAAATGATGATGCAATGTTGCGTGTGCAATTGTAGCTTCCATATCAATTTCAACAATATAACTTCTTGATACATTCATACCCAACTTTTTAATTGCTAACATTTGGCTACCATAACCACTAAATAATTCTCCAATAGCAATATTGTCTTCCCAATGCGTTAAAGGTTCGTTCATCATCTCGAAAATATTAAGTTGTTCCACTATATCTCTCCTTTCATATATATTGTTTATTTGTCATAATGTTTCAATCTTGCTCTATGGTTTAATTCAGAAAAACCTATCCCAAAGAATTTACAATATTTAATTAACTTAGCATCTTTAGGAAACCTTTGACCACATTCCCATTTCTCAACTGCAGATTTAGATACTCCTAATTTAATTGCTAATTCTTTTTGTGTTAAGTCTTTCTCAACTCTTAACCTTTTAAATACATTCATTTAATCACCTCCTTGCACATTATCGCACATTTGTTTTAATAAAAAAGTTGCCCTCCAACAACCAAGAAGAGGGCAATGGTCTTTAGCGACCGACTCTATTTGTGATATTGAGAACTATATCCTACAAATAGTTAGGAAAGATTCGCTCTCTTTTATTGTACTAAACTTATTTATTCTTTACAACTATTTTTTTGGTTTAACTGGTGTAACCCAGTCTAGGACATCTTTACTACCAAACTTAATTGCTAAGTTGAAACCTAGTTTGTCTGCAAAAATTTGTGCATCTCTCATACAATCTTCTTCTAATTTGTATGCACCTAATTGAATGTAAAAATATTCATCTTCTTTTAACTTAGGTTTTTCTTCTAAATATTCTACAACTAAACTCAAAAATCTTTTCCAACCCAGATCTAAAGTTCTATGAGGGCAATACTTCCCACTATGGACTTCGTGCGTATACACTTTGCCAATTCCCCAACCATATTGTTTTAATTTCATTGCAGTTAATTTTGCAGCATTTCTTTCAGCTTTAGTAAATCTTATACCACCACTTTTAGAATAACAAATTTCAATACAAATAGTTTTTCTATTCCCAAATCCTTTTACACCATCACCAGCGTGCCAAGCATTTCTATTGTCTGGAATTTTTTGGATTACATCATCATACCCTACATAGTAGTGAGATGATAGATATTTGTCATTCGACTCCATATATTCACTTTCTTGCAATGGTGTAGCATCATTTGCAGTGTTGTGAATAGTTATACCTTGTGGCTTCATTTTGTATTTCGATTTCTTTTTGTACAAATCCTTGTGGATAAAATCTTCAATTATCCTCATTACTTGTCACCACCTAAGCCTTGTTTATATTGCTTGATTAAATTTTCACCATATACAGCTAATCCTGTTACGATGATACCATTCATAATTGCATTAGGAGTTACACCTAATAAAGCAATTGCAAATCCAATTCCAACTACTAACAAAATAACTGGAATTAACTCATTTTTGATGTACTTAGTTCCTTTAACAATTCTTCCTAGTACATACAATACTACTACTAATGATAAGAACTCAACTGGTAAGTTAAATTCCATTAACGAATTTTCTAACATAAAAATCTCTCCTTTTCTTTTTTGTAATTTTATTATAACACATTTACGTTAAAATGTGCGATAAATCCAAGCCATCATTTTCTTTTCTAATGAACGAAAGAGGTTGAGGGTTATATTGACACCAAACAACCAAAAACGTTCATCTGACACTAATTAATTAATTTTTGGAGCTATTCTGGTGTTTCTTTTTACGTTTATAATGTCCTCCACCTAGCAAAATGTACAAAATCAGGTACAAAACACTCAAAAATAAGAACGCATATTCAATTTTCATACTATACCTCATAATATTCTTTAGGAATATCTTTCAATTTAATTTTTAGAATCTTACTAAGTTTACAAAAAGTATGTAACTTCATTTGGCAAACTCCTTTTTCAATTCTTAGGTATTGATGTTCACTAATATTGATTAGAGTTGCTATATCTTTTTGTGTGTATCTCATATTATTTCTTGCATCAATTAGCCATTGTTGTTTCATACTAACCTCCTACCAACTCGAATTATAAAAAACAATTTCGTTATCCCAATCAGTTCCATCTAAAATTTTTTTCAATTGAGAAATAGTATACAAGATATCTTGCAAATACCGTTTGTCATAATCTTGGCTACCAAAGAAGAAACCACTTTCGCTAGGTAATAACTTCTTACATATTTTTTTGTCTAAGTGAATGTTGTCATCACTAACTTCAGATTGTTCTGCAATCTCATTACATATTGATAATAACTTTCTCAAATCATCAGATCTAACTTGATACATTCCACAATCGTCTTCGCCATCTTGAACGTTATCAACGAACCATTTGTGAACTTGATTAGCTTTTCTCCAATAGGCAATCTCATTACATATTGACTTCCAATTGTAATTTTCATCACCTCTTAATAGTATTTTGAAACCTCTAAATTCCTCTCCAACATTTAGTTTTTCAAATTCTTCGTAACCATCTTCTTGATAATAATTGTAAACCTCTTTAAACTCCTTGAAACTTTTATTCGTTCTAACTTTATCTAAATACATATCTAATCCCATACTATTTTTCTCCTTTTTATTTTTATTATTCAAAAATTCTTTCTATGACTTTAATGAAGTATTCAGAAGATGGAGTAAAATTTTCATCTTTCTTAGCTTCGATAAAATCATTTATTATTCTTTGGAAGTATGCCATATCTACACCAGTCAATTGTTCTTCAAGTATAGTGGCATCTAATAAATCCATATCATTCAATTGAAAAGCCATTTTTAAATATTGACCTGCATCTATCCTAAAGTCTCTCAAGATAAATTTCTTTGCTCTAAATATACTTGCTAGAGGATATCTACTACCTCTATAAATTAAAGTCTTTGATAACAAACATTCTAGTGCTTCAGTATTAGTATAGAGTTTAGAGTCTTCACTTAACCAATAATTAGTTGCGTGAACAAAATCAAAGTTCTTATGAATTTCGGTATGGTCACCATAGAACCTAGTAATTATTTGAATTTTATCACTAAGAGTAATTGCATTGGCACTAATGAATTGAACGTGATATTTTTGTTTAGCATACTCTTCAGATATTTCTTGATTACTAACACCATCTTCATTTTCACCCATATCTTCATCTTTTAACATTGAATAAATCTTAACTCTATGTTCATCATATTCAAATGTTGCCTTGAAATTTCTAATGTGCCTACTTGTTACTTTGAAAAAACCTCTACCCTTGATGCGTAAATCTTGCAATTCACCATTAATATGGTACATTGCATCATCATAATTTAAGACTACTAGGTTAGTACTCTTTTTTCTATTAGATTCTTCGACATAATATTTAGCCACAGCTTCAACAGTTTCTTTGTTAGTGAAATACAGATCATAATCATTGACTGGTTCTTGTAAGAACATTGAAGCAATAGAACCACCAGTTATGATAGTATTCTTTTCAACTAACTTTTTGACATTTTCATCAGTGATGCTTTCTTTCCAATCAGTAAATGCTTTATTCAATTCTTTTTTAATAGTTTTAGTTTTCAAATTCTTTACCCTCCAATTCAACCATTAACTTACCTATAAATACTCCATCTACTATCATCAACGCTAACAAGATTAATTTGCTAGTGATGAACAATTTTAAATCTTGTACTTCTGCAGAAATTAATACTAACATAAATAATTCTAGTGCTACTAAAAACATTATAAGTAATTCTTTCAATTTAGTTTTCATCAATTATCCTCCATATATTATTTTATAACCTAATTCAGTTTCAATTTCTTTTTTAGTCATTGGTATAACTAATTCAAAAACTTCATCTTTAATTAACTCGAATACAACATCAGGCATCAATGCAATAAGATTTGCACCATTTAATGGTTTGTATTTATTATAAATTAATACCTCCCTATTGTGGTAATCTCTAGCATTAACTAAAATACAAAACTCACCAATATTTTTATCATCTTCAAAGACATATTCATAGACACCTTTAGTGTCCTTTACTTCACCAAATCCATAACGCTTTAAATCTTGTAAATTATAATCACTATTAACTCTTATCATTTGTTTTTTCTCCTTTTCTTTTTAGAATTTCTTTTTGGTACGAACCTAGCACTACCACTAGGTTCTTTTTTATAACTAAGACTTGCATTACTATATGGATTATTATTCATACCCATAGCAATTGCCATCAACATACCTAATTTATTTTTACCCATACTACAACTCACTATAATATTCGTGACCAAACATTTTTTTACAACTATCACATAATTCATCTTTCGAGTCTAAAGTGATTGTATATTGATGTTTACAATATTTGCATTGATGCACTTTAATTCTTTCATCTAGTGGTTCAATAGATGCACCTTTAGGTAAATTAAATACGTTACCTTTCATATCCATAATAACTACTCTAGTACGATTAACCTTACACAAGATGTATTTCTCATTTTTGAATAAGAACGTATCTCCAATTCTCATATCTTCAAAGCTATCACCCTTAAATTCTTTTTCATACAACGCAACTTTATCCATAGCCATTGCATCTAATTCTTTCATTTCTCTGATCTGAGTTTTTATAAACCCATTTCTTTTGTATGAGAACATAACCATCTTAGTTCGTTTATTCTCAATGAATACATATTTTTCTCCAACTTCATTTAACACTACTTGACCTTTTTTCATAATGTAATCTCCTTTTCATTTATTCCATTGCATATTTTATCAATCAAACTTCTTATACCATTAAAGCTAGAGTCACTCAATAACTCTAGGAATATATTAACTCTTGTCATTTCCCACCAACATCTATTTGGGTAGTGTTTCTCAATAACATCTTGCATACTAATTTCTAAAGCCTTGATACTTCCACCATTTATAGAAGCAATCACTAAATCTTTTTTTAAGCTATTAGCCATAACTCTAATCCTCTCTTTCTTTGTTTTTGATTATGATGCATCTACTTATATCTTTAGGTGCTTCAACTTCAACACCATACTTCTCTATTAATTCATTTAATCTTTCACACAAAGTTTTAATCTCTTCAATATCTTCTAGTGAATAACTAATAACGTGACTATTATAATCTTCAAAATCAACACTATCTTTATTCATTCCACTAGTATAATATTTAACGTGGATATATCTATCAATTCCTTTTTCATACATTTCTGCACTATGGCAAGTATTACAACATTTGGTACTAGTTGTTGCACTATCTAAATTAAATTCTTTCTTAATCTTTCTAAACGCATTACTCAATTCTCTTTTGGTTAACATTTTTAAATCCTCCCATTATATTTTTTTAAAGTTTAATTAACTTTTAGATAGATTTTAATATAAGTGTATTGTTATCGCCTTACTATTAAAACCTATTTAAAAGGCAATTAAGCCTTAGCAATCCTTAAAATCTTACTTTTCTACTAAATCTATTGATGTAATTACCATTAGTCAATATATCTCTTAGTTTATAACTATTGCTTTCTTCAAATTCTTTTAACTTATCTATCAAGTTATTATATTCTTTGCACTTATCCTCAATAACAATTAACTCTTGATTAAGTTTGTCAATATCTCTATATTTTTTATCTAGTGTTTGGTTCAAAACTTTCAAATACTCTTCATTACTAAATGCTTTCCCACCATCAATATGTTCAAAGTTATAGAATGTAAGTTCAATCTTCACTATACTATTTTTATCACTATAATATATTTCCCAATTTGAACCATAGTAAGATTGATGAAACCTTAGATACCTACTTTCACCAATAAACTTATTCATATGCGTTTCTATTCTTTTAGTTAACTTCTTACCATCATACTTAGATACATCAATCTTGATTAACTCTTGAAGCAATACGCATTGACTATTAAGTTCGTCAATCTCTTTTACTAAACCTTGCTTAACTTCATTAATATTCATACTCTTAACATCTCCTTTTTTATTTAGATTTTAAAACAAACTAAAGAGTATTAGAGTTAATACCCTTTTATTCATATTAAAATTATTCCTGACGTAGATAGTCCAACAGATCCTCAAGACTATCATAACCCTCACCAATCGTACTACAACCAACATTAGTACAACATAACTCATAGTATTTATCATCTTCACCACTTAAACCAATACTACTATGTTGCCATTCACCATTTTTATCTAGGTGTTCAAAGTCACCTATACCCTTAAATTTTTCTTTCATAACTCTTTCTCCTCGTCTTCATAATGGTTAGTATCTAAGATACAACCACATTCTTCACAATAAAATTCATCATAATCCAAATCAATTGTTATATCAATTTGGCAATGGTAACACTTAACATCTAATTTCATATCATTATCTCCTTAAATATTTTCAACATTAAACATATGATAATGCTTACTATCTTTAGTGACCTTAGTTATCTTAGAGTTGTAACTACCCTCGATATCTTTTCTAACATCACTCATTTTAGCTTTACAATTAGCAAAGTTGTATGCCTGATTAGTCACTCTATTGATAGCAATTTTACCATTGTAAATACTATAATTATTTCTTCTGGTAGTGATTAGATATAATGTATCTTTATCCAACCCTTTAACATACTCTCTACTAATACCATAAATATCTTTAGCCATTTGTATCCACCTCATTCATCATATTTTTAAAGCAATCGTATATGTCATCAAGATTGATAATATAACCTTGTATTTCAATCCACGCATAATCTACATAAGGTTTATCAAGATATGGATTAAACTCACTATAAAATACATATGACAATAATTCTTTTAATGCTATGTGATAATCAGTTAACATACTACCATTTGCAATCCAAACTTGTTTAAAATCTTCATCTTCTAGTAAAAAAGTATATAATTCTTTTTCAATTTCTTTTACTTGCTTTTCATTCATACTTAATTCTCCTATTTATTATAATTAACAACAACGCATAACTAACGTTCTACTTTAGTCCATATGAAGCAATAACCCATAGAGTAGTACTTAACATCATCTATAATGCTAGGCTCACTAATATAAGTATCTTCTTCATCTTCTTCATCTCCATAATCTTTATCCCAGATTTTGAATATATCTTTATCTTTATCATAAGTTACTAAATCATAATTTAATTGATAATTCCAATCTTTCATAATTTCTAGCATAACCTCATATGTGAATAATGGACATTCCCAACCATTCCAATGTTGACCATATGTCATACCTTTAAAGCTATTATCTTCATCATCAATACATACTTCTATTGGTTTAAGAGGTGCATCTTTATAAATGACCTCTATAATATCATTATGTCTATCCATTATTTCTTTAGTTCGCTCAACTCTATTAACACTATCATTAGCAAAGTCATATTTATAATCTTTGCCATTACTAGCATTAGTTACAACTCTAATCTCTAACATCAAATCATCTCCTTATATTTAGTAACAACAACGCACCATTAACAATCTACTTATATGCCACTCTAGTGAGTACATCCATAACAAGTGCCATATCACTATTACAAGTTACATTAATCTCATACTTAGCACCATTGTCACAATAGATTGTTACATATTCACCAATACTATTATCTTCATACTTTAAACCTTTATACCACTTCTTGTTGATTGTTAATAATTCATTTAAATTTATTATCGTTTTAATTCTTTCGTTTCTTAATTCACCAATTATTGTTACTTCATTCTCATTAATCGTCATTCCTTTTAATTCTTGCATCTTAATTCCTCCTATTTTTTAGTTTGAAATCCTTAATACTATGTATTAGGAAATCGTTAGTAATTTTTAATACCTCACAACAAGGACTAAATAGGGTGAATAATTTAGTCCTCGTAATCAAATATTTAAAATTTTACACACTCATTCTAATCATTAACACCACCAACAATAAGATACCAACAAATATTGTATCTCTCAGAAATATATAGCTACCTTTCTTGTTCATATTAATATAAGTCCATAATCATTTTACTAAATTCAACACCACTAACTAACTTAATGTCACCATCTTTAACCATCTTATGCAACTCTTTAGTACTCTCACATTCAAAGAATATAGTTGTATACTTAGTAGTAGTGGCACTATACTTATAATAATCTTCATTGATAATCTTAGTATTATCGAAAGTATTAAATATTGCTATCGTACTTTCATAACTTTGAAAGATGTAAGTAGAACCAATACTTATTTCGAATTGGTTCGCTACCTTGTTACCATTTGGACTTTTCAAATTGCTTACTTTAATCATAATCATATCTCCTTTAGTTTATTTTCATTGCTTAAAAGTAGTAATGACCATACCCACAAAGTGAATGCGTTATTATTATAACCTCATTACATAACCTTTAAGCAACCAACAAACTTGCGTTAGTTGCTACGATTTCCATATCTTGATTGTAACTAAAGATAAACTAGTTTTGATAGTGTGAGGGTATATCAACCCATTTTCAAAGCCATAATATATATGATTAATTATCGTGATGCTAACTTTTATAATCACTATATAGTATGATGCTTTATCTAGTTTCACACTAAAGGCATACTAACTTGTATTGCTTTCTACCTTATATACGTTTATCTTGTTAGGACTCTCGCCACCTTATGGTGCTTATGTATAGTTAAGAACTCCATAATAACTATATAATTATGTTTTGCTTATTACCTTGTTTACTTATTCAAGACTTAGTCTATTATAATACTTGAGTCTCTAGCGACTCTAGATGCTTGAATTTTCAATCCCTTTCGCTTTGTCTTAGTATATGATATGCACTTGATTTCCAAATGATACCAATTAACTAGAATTAATTAATAATATATATGAGACTTGTTAACCTCTTTGCTTGATTGCTTAAGGTGTCTCTCTTGCTACACCAATAATTTACCATACAACTAACATTTATGTGAACCCTTAACTTCCATTTGTGTTAGAAAGTTTATACCAGAATGAACCTTAAAACTATTTTTTTGCTATATATAATAGGGTTGTGTTGCCTTTGGTGTGTTTTATGAGTCATTAGATAATAAAAAAAGATACCCCCCATACAGAAAAAGCAAACGTTTGTTCGATAAGTGAGGTGGTAGTGGGGAACTGAGCTGCTTATAATATATAATTGGTACACTCGCCCTATTTTCACTAAAATTAACCCTTACTTAAACATTAAAATAACATTAAAGCATTTGATTAACTCATTATTAAGTCATATAATAAAGAAAAATAATAAAAAAGAAATGGGGTAAACGTATGGCTGCTATAAGGTTAGAAGTAGAAAGTCCAAAGAAGATAGTGTCTGGGATATATAAATGGACCAATAATAAAAATGGGAAAGTATATATAGGAAAGGCCGAACACCTCTTAAAACGTAGAAAAAGGCATTTAACACTATATAAAATGTATAATAAGAATAAAGTAGAACTAGAGGAAAGTAAGACGAACAAACGTTTGTATAATGCAATGATAGAAGATGGAGTAATGAATTTCAAGTTTGAGATAATAGAGAGATGTGAGAATGCAGATTTAGATCTGAGAGAAGATTATTGGATTTGTGAATATAACTCAATCGAAGATGGATATAATATGATTGAAGCTCAAAATACGTTTGAATAACAAGAATCGCAAAATTGGATTTGTCGCTTTGGCTTCGCCAAGTTTAGATGTAGTACCCTGTGCTGGTGGTAGTAGGTGCGTTGTTGTTTATACAAATATGCTTGAAACTATTGTGTACTGATATCGACTATGATATAATTAATACGAGATAGAAAACCCCCCTTTCTATCTCATAAATTGGGGTGGTTCTGGGAACAAATGAGCTTCCAAACCTTACAAGAAGAGTTCGATTCTCTTCGCCCCGGCCATTGCTGGATTAGTATAATTGGCATTACGACTGAATTGTAATCAGTAAGATGTAGGTTCGAGTCCTATGTCCAGCACCATAATAAAACATAAGGGAGGTATAATATGGAAACTATGAATAAAGTTGAATTTAATTTAGAAGAAGATATAACAACTGAAGATATGGAATCAACACCAATTGCTAGAAATTTCAAAAGACCTATGACTGCAGAAATAGAATTACACTTACAAGTTGGTCTTAGCAATAGATTATATACTAAAGTTAATTGTGAAGTTAAAAACGTTATGGAATTAAAAGCAATCATAAACGAAATTAAATCATTGTAACAAAAACGGAAAGACTATTAATTTAGTCTTTTTTTATGTATATAATTAATCCCTTTTACATATAATTAGATATAGAAAGGAAAGATATTATGATAAAGAAAATAGGTTTTATAATCTTCTTATGTATTGCAATATTATTTGTAAATAGTTTGAATCCATTTAAGTCACCTCTTAGTTATTTCGAAAAGGAAGAAGAGATTATTAAAAAGGTTATTTTAGTTGAAGAAGAACTATCGTTACAAGGAGAAGTAATAGTTAATAAAGGAATAATGGTATATGAAAAGAATATAGTGAGTGATAGTGTATTACCATTTGATAGGAGTGAATTAGATGTTAGGATAACGTATCAATTTATAATTACTTATAAATTAGAAAATATAACTGTAATTAAAGTTGGGCCCGAATGTTTTGTAACTCTTCCAGATCAATTTTATAAGTTACAACCTATTCAAGTAGATGAAAAGTTTATGGAAGATAGAGAAGTGTTTGGTGTTAAGTTTGATAAAAGTGATTTTGAAACTATATTATATTTAGGTAGAGAAGATACTATACAAAAAATTGCAATGTTAGATACGAAGCCTTATCGAGCTGCAGTAGAAGAAAATATAGAATTACTATTACAAAAGTTCGGAGTTACAAAGATTAATTATGATTGGAAATAATTATGAGGTATTGTTCTTGTAAATGTTGTTGTTGTATGATAAGATAAAGATGTATTATACATATACCTTTATTCTTATTTTATATATCTCCTATGACTTGCCTAGAATTAATTTTCTAGGTTTTTCTGTGTTTAAATATAACTTTTCACATAAAGAAAACCATCCAGTTCAATGGATGGCTTTCAAACAGAAAGAAAAATACACATAAAGGGGTAACTAGTATGACTACTAGATTACATACTTATTATAACTCTAAAACTATTGTTAGTAAAGAAGAATTTATTTTTAACTATATAAATGATATACTTTATATATGAAAGGGCTATGGTATAATTATAAAAGAGGTGATGATATGGCTAATTATTGTGACAAACCTTGCAAATATTTTGTAGAAAATGAATGTAACCATCCTGATTTCAAAAGGAATAAAATCTTTTTAGAAGAAGATGGAAAGAAATGTGGTGGTTTTACTCCTATCAAGGGATTGAATGATAAGACTGCTTTACAAAGAGCAAGGAACTTAATTAAAAAAGAAGAAAGAAAAGAAGAAATGTTACAAAAGAAAGAAGAAGAAAAGGCTAAATATGAATTAACAATTCAAAAAATTAAAGAAGATGGATTTGATGCAAAAGATGGTTTTAATTACTTTTTCGATTTATCTTCAATAGAACAATATTATGTATGGGAAACTTTAGTTAAAAAAAGAAAGCCTTTAAATGTAATGCGTGAAGTAAATCAAGAATTAGGTAAAAGTTGTGAAGCCACAAATGTTAGAGCAAAGATTAGAAGATGGTCTATGCGACCAAACATTATGAAAGCAACTGGAGAAATAACTAATATTATTGCTAAGAAATCTAAACAAAAATTAGATTTAATAGTTGATGAAATGGTAGATAAAGTTGCTGAAGCTGTTGGTAATATTGATATCGAACATACTATGCCTGAAGATGTTATTAGAATGGGTAAAGATGTATTAGATATGAGAAATAAGATACAAGATAAAAATGCTGCTATTAATATACAAGATAGTGTATTAGTATTCGGTGATGGTTCATCATTTGGAGATATTTATAAAAAGAACTCTTATGATTTACCAACCGAAGTTATTGAAGCAGATTTTGAGGAAAGGTGATAAGTATGGGAAATGGAAATGAAAATTTAAATAAAGAGTTTGCAGAAAAGACTAGTATATTAACTCAAGAACAAGTTACTAGTCCAACTGGATTAAATAACTTTTTTGTAAGTGTATTAAAAGATAGTACATTTAATTATGAACCACAAGATAAGATTTATACTCCTACTGAACAACTAATAGATAACTATGCACAAGCAAGAACTGTTGAGTTACAGTTCCAAAAAGATTATGGTTATTCTGATACTGATATGGCTATCTTTAGATATCAACAAGATAACTTTGCTAAGTTTCAACAACAAGGTTATAAAATGGATACAAACGAGTATCAAACTGCTATATCTGCTTATCAAATAGATAATCAAGCATTTCATAATTTAAGTAATAATTATAATTACTTTGCAACTGCTGGGGATAATGACCCGTTTGTTGAATTAACTAATCGTTATATGAATGATTTAAATGGATTAACTGATGAAGAATTTAATGAATGGTATAGTAAATTAAGTCCACTTCAAAAATACCAATTAGAAGCATCTGGATTTGGTGATACTCAAAAGATTAAAAATACTTTAATTGGTGCAGATTTAAAACGTGCTGCAGATGATGGTGATGTTGAAAAGGTAGATGATTTTTTTGGAGAACACGCAAAAACTGGTATAGCTAGTATTGCTATTGCTGGTATCTTAACTCCTGAACCTCTTACTACTATTGGTGGATTAATAACTTTAGGTGTAGCTGGTATTGGTGGTTTTCTAGGTTCAATAGGATTAGAAAAGGCCGCAGAAGAAGAAATACCAGTATTAAAAGATATGGATAATGCAGTTAAACATTTAAGAAATGCATTATTCAATACTACTATTGGCTCGATTGCAGGAACAATTGATATGGGTGGAACTTTAATTAGTTATGCTACAACTGGAATATATAATACAATTACTGGTCAAGATATAGATACTAAAGATAGTTATATTTATAAACCATTTGATTTTGCAAGTGGATTAATTGATGGTCTTAATGAAAGTCTTCAAACTAAAGATGTAAAAGAATATTCAGGACTTGAAAAAGTATTTTATCAAGGTATACCTCAAGTTATGGGTTCTATTTCGGGTTATATGTTTTTAGGTAGTGCTATGGCTAAAATCCCGGGTATGTCTGGTGAAGTTAAAATGGGTAATTCATTTGTCAATGCATTATTAGGTGGTAGTAAGGCCGAACTTGCAACTAGAACAATGATTTCAATGAGTGAGGGTAATGATGTATTTAACAATGCTAAAGCACAAGGAATAGATGATAATAAAGCAATAACTGGTGCATTAATGAGTATGGGTGGAAACTGGGCATTGTTAGCTGGTACTGGTGCTATTCCGGGTAAAGTTACTCGTGGAACTAATAAAACATTTGGTAATTTAAATGCAACACAATTATTAAAAACTATTAGTGCTGATGCAGCTCTAGAGGGTATAGAAGAGGTAGGACAATTATTAATTAGTGATATTGCTAATATAACTACTGGCTCTCAACAAGAGTTTACTGAAGCACAACAATATATAGAAACTGGTCTATATGGTATGTTTGGTGGTATGTTTGGTGGAGGTATTGAAACATTTAATGTATCTAAAACAATAAATAAAACATATGACCAGATCTTACAAGACCAACCAATAGGTAATCAAGTTAGTATTGAACAAATTAAAAATGAATATATTGCTAAAGGTGATAGTCAAATACAAGCAAAAGATAAAGCAATTAACTTTGTTTTAGAAAATGGTATTGATAATCAAGTAGCAGCTAAACTTTATAGGAACTTACTATTTACTGCTGGTGAGGGTTTTGTTGAGGGTTATAAAGTATTCGAAGATTATAAAACAAAAGTGGACCAACTAGCAAAAGAGAACTTTGAAAAAGAAGGTAAAACTCCTAATGCTAAAGAACTTGAAGCAGAAGTAATTAAAATAATTAGTAATGATTATTCACAAGATACTTTCTATAAAATGGCAGATGAACAAAATAAAGAATTAATCAATAAGATTGATTTACAAAATCAAGAAAAACTAGAAAGTATATCTGTTAATGATAGAGTTGATTTAATAAATGAAACTAGAACTGTTTTAAATAATATAGTTAGAGATGAAAATGTTGCAGATTGGAATGGAGAAAAATTCGATTCTCCTAAACGTTATGGACTCCAAAAAATAAAAGGTGAAATAGTAAGTTCTACATTTGATAAGAAACATAATAAGTTCAATATATTAAAACGTATGAATAACTATAATATTACTCCAACAGACTTTACAATGATGCAACAACGTGAAGAGGGTTCTTGGGTTGATAGTACACAAGTTAGAAATATGAATAATGAGATTACTAATATTAAAAAGACTTTAGATGATGTTGTTGGTACTACTAAAAAACGTATTGATAAGTTTAATAAAGAAAATAAGTTAGAATCAAAAGATTATGAATATATGTATGAACAAGGAATCTTGAATAAAGAAGATTATATCTCTTTATTAAAGAAAACTGATTTAGAAACAACAGATCAAGAAATTCAAAATATATTAAATATATCAAATGAAATTGAAAGTTTTTATAACAAATTATCTAAAGTTGATAATGTATTAGATATGGAAAAGGATTATAAAAAGTTACAAAATTTTATTGATAAAACATTTGAAACACAAACTGAATATGATGAATTTATTGAGAAGAATAAAAAGTTTATTAGTAAAAAAGCATTAAGTAGTTTTGAAAACTTCAAACAAACTTTTGAAAATGCTAAGAAAGAACAAGCACTCGAAATAGAAAGAGTCGCTAAAGAAAAGGCTGTTCAAAAGGCCGAAGAGAAACGTTTGGCTAAAGAGAAAGAAGTTGAAAAAGATGCGAGTTTGGAAAAAGAAATCACTAAGAAACAAGAACAAATTAATAAGCTCGAAGAAAAAGAAAAGAAACAAAAACAAAAGATAGTTGAAGAGAAACCTAATACTAAAATTTCTGAAAAAGAGTTTATCGAAAAGACTCAAGATGAAGATAAGAAAAAGGTTATCAAGAAAACTAAGCAACATAAAAGTGTAAAAGTAAGTCAAGTTGCTAATAAAGTTGAAGTAGATGAAAAGGTTAAGAAAGAATTAAATCTTAAAGATAAGATGAATATTATTAAAGATAAGTTCTCATTACCTATTAAAGCTAATACAAAATACTTAAATCAAGTTAGAAGCAATTTAGAACAAAATCCTGATGTGGATAAGTTTGTAGTTGGATATTCAGTTGAACAAGATACATTTAAAATATTACCAGTTGAGACAACTCAAAAGAAAGCAAAGAATGATATTAAAGAAAAACTTAATGGTCCTAAAGATTATAAAACTAAAGTTATTTCAAGGGATAAAATTAATGATGATGTTATTAATGCTAATCCTAAGAATAAGAAACAAGTAAAAGAATCTATTGAAAAGAATGAAGCATTAAGGAAAAGTGAAGTATCTAAAGGGTTTAATAATTCTAATTCAACTAAATTAGATAATCAAATTGATAAAAAGATTAATGAATCTATAAAGGTAACTAAAGAATTAAAACCTAAAAGAGATGATCTGCTTGAAGAAATTAAAGTTAAAGAAGCAAAAGCAAATAAATATAGAAGCGATATAAAAACATATATGGCCGATATTGCTAAAAATGGGCCCGACAAAAATATCGAGTTTAGACTTAACTTTAGTGAAAGTGCATTAAGGAATGTAATAGGAGATATAGACTTATTAAAAGCACAACATAAAGTTGCTAATGAGAAAACTATTGATACTGATATGAGTATTGCTTATGAGAGTGAACAAGGTATTACTCCTAAAGTATTGAAAAAGAATATTAAGAAGATACCGGGTAGAGTTACAAACTTTATTGCTACATTAAATAAAACGTTACCATCTAATGCACAATTAACAGTTGTGTTTGATGAAACATTAGAAAAGAATGAAGCTGGTAAATATGAAAATGGTGTTATTTATTTAAATCCAAATTCTAAAACTCAATTTCTAGATACTGTTACTCACGAACTCTTTCATCATTTAGAAAGAGGAACTAGTAAAGAACTAGATAAGTTTATGAATAGTGTTGAAGATTATTTAACTCAAAAAGGTGTATATGAAGAACAATTAAATTCAATTATGAAAAGATATGTTCCTGTTTACGAAGCTAAAGGTAGAGAGTTTACCGAAGAAAATGCTAGAAGTGAAATAGTTGCTAACTTTGTAAAAGATGAATTATTTAAACAAGAAGCATATACAAGTGGTAAAAAGAAAGGGCAAACTTATTTTGTTAATGATACATTATTAAAAGATATTACTAAAGATAGTAGTGTTGCAAGAAAAGTTTTTATTTGGCTTAATCAAGCTCTAGGTTATTTAAGAAAAAGTCAATTAAGTCCTAATGAAATAAAATTAAGAATAGCATTTGAAGATGCTAAAGACCACTTTGAAAGTTTAGTTAGAAAAGAAAAGGCAATAGTTGAAAAACGTGGCGAAAAGTATTTACTAGAAGTTGATGAAGAAATTGAAACATTCAATGATGCAATTGATTTGGAGAAGAAAAGTAATACAGATCAAATGAAAGAATTAGTAATAGTTAATGCTAAAGCAAGTAAAAAAGAAACAGTTAGCATAACTGAAAAATTAAAGAATTGGTGGAGTGAACATTCTACTAAATATGGAGTTATAGCACATTTAAATTCACTTGTATCTTCTGCAGCTAATGTTTATCAAAACAAATTAAACAAGAATACTAAACAAACACAAGAACTAGTATCTAGAATATTTGGTGGAATGAATGCAGATGATTATGTAACATTCTCAACTTATTTATTAACAAGAAGTATGTTTGAAGATACTCAAAATTATGATATGAAAGATTTACCTTTTGAAGATATTATAAAATTAGAAGATGGTCAAACATATGATGAAGAAGTAGTTAAGATGTTAAAACAACTACAACAAGAGATTGATGCAAGTGAGTTTTTAACTAATAAATTAGATATGTATGATTATGTTAAAGATACAACTGATGCAATGCTAATTGCTAAGAACTGGGAAGTTCGTGGTGAAGATCTGTCTGGTAAATTAAATCGTGCCAATTACTTTAAAAATCAAGTATTAAGAGAATTTGATACATATCAAAAAGATAAAGGTGCATATAAACAAAATGGTAGAATGAAAGGATTTATTGATTTCTACGAGAAAAAAGGTACTAGAAAAGCAATAAATACTGATGTAATTGGATTGTTTGCTTTAACTCATTTGACTGCTAAGAATGAAATAACTGCTTTAGAGTTTGTCGAAGAAGTTAAAACACTAGATGCTAAAAATGAAGTATTAAGTGGAATCGAAGAAGAATTAGTTGATGTTAAAGATAAAGTTATTAAAGATATTGCTAATAGTGAAAATGAAGAAACATTTAAAAGAATGACTTCTATAATTGAAACTATAATATCTAATCCAGAAATACCAAATATTGATAAAGGTATTTTAAGTGCATATCTAGAAAACACTAATATTTATGATGGTACTGAAACTAATATTGTTCAAGAAATAGAAACTATTGTAAGTGATTACAAAGAAAATATTATTAATAGAATCAAATCTTATGCCAAAGATGGTGTATATGACTTGTCTAAGGATTATAGAGATGTTATCAATTACTTCAACGGGAAACAAAGAAGTGTCTCAGAAAAGGATTTAGAGAGGTTTGCAAACTATGTTTATACTAACCCAAATATTCTAAATGGTAAAAACGAAAGTAAACATTTATTATATGCATTCGAAATTCAAAATACATTAAACAACTTAGTTGAAGATGTTGGTTTAGAATATCTTGATGATGTTCAAATGATGATACCTGACGGACACGTTGTTACTGATGGTTATGGGAATATATTAGGACAAAATGCTAATGAGAAACAAGTTGGTAAATTAGGAAGTATGTTCTTGAGTGATTTAGATAATATGGAATTTATGACTAAATCAATTATTAATCAATTAATGTATAACGAAAATGAAACTGGGTATATATTAGATAATCTTAAAGATAATAAATTTATGATATTAGATAATCAAACAGCTAAGATAATTAATGAAATGGTTAATCCAATTAGGTTGCCTGATAATGCTCTTAGAAAATTAACTAAAGTATTCAAACGTGGTGCATTATTTAGTCCTGAAAATATTATGAGATTTACTAAGAATGCAATTGGTATGGACTTCTATCGTATTGCTTTAGAAAATCCACCTGCAGTATTAAGTGTTCCAGATGCATTTGGTTATGTTATGGAAAGATATACTGGTAAAGTTTCTAAGAAGATATCACCTGAAAGAAAAGCAGAATTAAATTCATTATGGAATGTATTTGAAGATGTTTATGGTGGTGGAGAAATCTCATTCGAATTAGAAACTATGGGTAAAGATTTAGTGCCAGAACTTCATAAAGAATTAGAAGTAATGACTAAAAACTTAACTGGAGAAAAAGATTTAAAAACAATTGGTGGAGTTGCAAATAAAGTATTCAAAAAAATGTTTGATTCTACTAAAAACTTTTCAAATCATAGAGAAGCTATCTTGCGTTTTGCTTATATGCTTGATGCAGTTAAAAGAGTTGAAAGTGGAACTGGATTAAATTATGGTGCATCTAATAAAAAAGAAATTAGTGCTTTAATGCAAGAAGCCAATAAGTTTGAGGGTAATAAAAAGAAAGAAGTTCAATTAAGAGCATTAGCTTTAATGGCAAACCAAAACTTTATTAACTATTCTGAGAGTTCTAAATTTACTATGAAAATGTCTCAAGGTGGAGTACCTTTCGTTGCTTTCCAAGAGGGTAACTTAAAACTACATTATAGACAATTAAATAATATATTTAGTGATATGTTTAGTAGACAATCATCTATGAGAAGAAGAATAGGTGGTGCTTCAAGAGGTGCTGCTGCAATGATGATTATGTCTAATATTGCACAAACTGGTTGGAACTTATTAGCAAGAGCATTAGGTATTGCTCCAGAAGATGAAGAAATACCTGAATACTTAAAAACATTAAGTTATACAATACCGGGAACAGATATAAATATAGATGGTTATACATTAATGCCAACTCCATTTGGTTCTATTATTTTAAATAAAGCAAATGGTATGCTTGAATTATTAGATTATTTACCTTTCTCAAATGAAGCAAAAGGAACACCACCAGTAGAACACATATTAAATAAAGGTATTTCTATGGCTAATCCATTTTATAAAATGCCATTAGAATTAATGCAAGGTGTTAATTATTATGGTGCTGTACCAGCTCCTATTGATAAACAATGGAATATGTTAGACCACGCAATTGAAAAAGTTGGTAATACATTAGGGTTTGGTAAAACTACTCAAAGTGCAATTAATGTTGCAAAAGGTGTGCCAACTAAATATCACGAAAGTGCTAATTCAGTTCCAGAAGCATTATTACATTTTGGTATAGGTACTGCATCAGGAATATTTGATAATTCATTTAAACGAATTTCAAGTGGAGAAAAAACTTCATATACTACAATGATAAGTAAACAATATGATTACTTAGGAGATGTACTAGATAGACCTGACTATGGAACAATTGTTGGTAGTGAGAAAACTGAAAATGCTAGATTAAAAGATGCAATTAAAAAAGGTTTCAAATTTGGTGACAATGAATATATGATGCGAAATATGGTCCAATTAATTACTAATCTTGAAGAAGATGGTAAAACTTCAAAACAGATCAAGAATGAAGTTAAACAAACATTGAAACAAAGTTTGTCTATAACTGGTAAGATACCTCAAAAAAATATGGACCATTATTTGAATGAATATTTAAATGAAACTGAAAAACACTTATTCCTAGAAGCAATGGAATATGAGAAACGTATGTTTGGTGAGTTCTATGGGTTAATTTATGATTAACCCTTTCACCTCTTTATGAAAGGAGTGAGTATATGAGTGTGGTTCTTAATTTTACGCCATTTGAAAGACAAGAAGAATTTTTAGTATCAACTGAAAAAAGAATACTTTATGGAGGTAGTGCTGGTGGTGGTAAATCTGCAGCACTAGTTATGAAAGCGTTTTTATATGCTTCTACTTTTAAAGGAGCTCACGTTGGATTATTTCGTGAAAGTATTAAACAAGCAAAAGAAAGTTTGTATTATAAATGGTTAGAGTTTATTCCAGAAAAAGATCCGAAAACAGGAAGACGTATTTGGACTTGGAGAGCAAGTGAAAACCAATTTATAATTGAAGCAACTGGAAGTCGTGTATCATTGAATTATATGGAGAGTTATGGAGATGCCCAAAAATATCAAGGGGTTGAATTTGATGTTATTGGTATAGACGAATTAACAAAACACGATAAAATGACCATAGATTTCATTATTACTCGTTTAAGAAGTGGTAAAGGTTATCCAACACAATTTCTAGGAACTTCTAATCCGGGTTCTAAAGGACACTTATGGGTTAAAAAATTATTTATTGATGCAACTGATAATGGTACTAAAAGAGTTATTAAGAAAGTTAAAAATAAATTCGGTAAAATTTTACAAACATCATATAGATATATTAAATCAACCTTATATGATAATCCATATTTAGTTGGATCTGATTATGAAGCAACCTTGTTGGAAATGCCAGAACATTTACAAAGAATGTTTTTATATGGGGATTGGGATATTGCAGATGGTCAATTCTTAACTAACTTCCAACCTAAAGAACATATCTATGAACCGGGTGAAATAACTATTGAGTCTCATTGGAAATGTAATTTACATATGGACTGGGGTCATAATGATGCATTCAAAGTAGGGTTCACATTCCACGATGAAGATGGATTTGCATTTACTGATAAAGTTTTACAAGGGAATAGAATGAACTTAGAAGATGTATGTGATGAAATATTAAAAGGTATCTCAACATATGGATTTGATTTGAATATACAAGGAATAGTATTACCACACGATATGTTTAGACAGAAAGATACATATGTTCGTGATGGTAAAGGTGATATTATAGGTTCTACATCTGCAGAAATAGTAGAAACATTAACTGGATTAACAATTTTAAGAGCTCCAACAAGACCCGGAGTTAGAGTTGAGGGTTGGAGAAAAGTACATAGACTTATGTATTTTAATCGAGATAAATTAGAAAAACAATATGAAGAGGGATTAATTGATTTTAAAGATATTAGACCAAAGTGGAGAATTAATAGTCAATGTGTTGAAACAATAGAAGAAATTAAAACTATTGTAACAGACCCGAATAATCCAGAAGATATCCAACCTAATCAAGAAGACCACGGTGTAGATATGATTAGATACTATGCAATCACAGTATTTGATAATGAAACATCAACTAGACCAAAAGAAAAAGAAAATAAAGATTGTATGGCTTATGTAAAGAAACAATTAGAAAATAAAAAAGGTATGCAAGATTTATCTCCTTTATATGGTTAGATTTACAAACAACTCAAAGTATAGTATATTTAATATATAAACAATAAAAAAGAAAAGAGGAAAAATGAATGTTTAAATTAATTTTAACTAAAAGCATTAAAGGTCGCAATGTTAAAAGACGTTGCGAATTATCACAAAGAAGAAAGTTTGCTGATATGGCAATTGCAAAAGATGGTCAAGGTGTAGGTAGATGGTACTTCTTGAGAAAAGAATATCTATTAGATGCAATTAAAAATGCAGATGAAAGTATTAAAGAAGAAATTTTCGAATTGTTAAAAGATGAATTTATTGTTGAAGATTTAGAAGATGAAGATAACTTAGATGATGATGTTTTAGAAGAATTAGAAATTATTAAAAAAGCTACGGAAATTTTAAAAGAAGATGATGAAGATGATGAATTAGAAAGTTTGAATCTAGATGAAATTCCAGTTGAAACAATAATAATTACTGATGAAGAACCAATTGAAGAAGTAGTTGATTTAGATAAAATCAAAGAAGAAGCTAAAGAATTAGGTGTTACAGTTAGAAGTAATTCAACAAAAGAAACTTTAATCAGAAAAATCAAAGAAGCTAAAGGGGAATAATTATGGGATATACTAATTTAATTATAGTTTTTTCAATGGTTCAAATAGTTTTTATCGGTATTATTATAGCAATTATTTACTTCTTCTTAAAAAGAATTGATAAGATTGAAAACGCTTGGCTAGAAGAAAGAGATAAATATATTAGCACTATTTTAGAAAGTGCTTCTAATAATAATATGTTGAATCAATTGAATGAAAGTGCTAAAAATATTAAATTTATTAATGAAGATGAATATTTAAATCAATATAAAAATGAATTAGAATTTGCATATGAAGAATCAAATCCAAAATAGTAGGTGATGAATATGGCTTATGGTACAAATAGTAAAAGAATGAAAGAAAATAAAAGCACAACCAACAATGAGGTTGGTGCTTTTATTAATGATTTGTATAATGAAGCACAAATGAAAGTTAGACCTCAACAATATTCTTGGCTATTACAACTAGCCTATGTATCAGGTGACCAATATAAAACCTTTGATAGTAATAACTTTAAAATAACAGAGTTATCAAAAGCATATGGTTATGAAGAAAGAGAAGTATTTAATAAAATGCGAACTATAAGAAATACTTTCTTAGCTCGTATTACTTTAAATAAACCATTACCGTGGGCTGAACCTAAATCTTTAAAAGATAAAGATAAAAAGGTTGCTAAAATAACTAATGCAGTTATACAAAATGCTTGGGAAACTTTAGAAATAGGTGACAAATATGATACTATTGGTGAATATCTAACTGATTATGGTAGTGCTTTCTTAAAAGTTGGTTGGGATAATACTTTAGGTAAAAAAATTGTAAGTAGAGTCGATGTTTTATTAGATGAATTAGGAAATTCTAATTATTTAAACGAGGATTATAAACAAAAACTTCAACAAGGATTATTATATAAGAAAAGTATTTATGAGGGTGATGTAACAACATCTGTTATATCTCCATTTGAAATCTATGTAGATAATCCAACAAGAAGAAATTTAGAAGAAAGTCCGTGGCTTTTACACGTTAGAGCGTTTCCAAAAGAAGTTGTTAAAAAAGTATATATGTTAGAAGATAGTGATATCAAAGATGAAATTACTAACTCGATAACTTTACAAACTGGTGCAATGAGTTATGGTATCGGTTATTATTCAGGTTCATATGGATATAAAACCAATCAATTGGAAGATGTTGTATCAGTAAAAGAATATTATGAAAGACCTACAAATGATTTCCCAAATGGTAGAATGATTATTTCAGTAGGTGACAAAGTAGTTTATTATGATGAATTACCTTACAATATAGGTAGAGATGGTAAAAAAGATATACCATTCATTAGAATGATTGCAACTCCTGAAACTGGTAACTTTTATGGTGCTACACCTTTAGCAGATCTTAGACCTTTACAAAGAAGATATAATGCTGTTCGTAATAGAGCTGCAGAAGCATTAAATAGAAAAGCAATAGGACAATGGATAGCATATGAGGGTAGTTTACATTCTCAAACTAGAATTACTAATAAACCCGGAAATGTTATTATAGTTAAAAATGGTAAAGCTGCACCAGTTCGTGTTCAAGATAATGCACAAACTGGAGAGTTTAGAGCAGAAAATCAAGACCTTAATCAAGAGTTTTATAGTTTAAGTGGTTTAAATATGATGTCAATTGAGGGTAATATATCAAGTGCTATTCGTAGTGCAACTCAAATGAGTATGTTAACTGAACAAGAAGATAATCGTATTAGATTAACTACAAAGAGTATGGCTAAAGGTATTGAGAAGTGGGCAAAATTCATTATTAGATTATACCAACAATATACTAATGGAAGTAGATTTGTTAAATTTAATGATGGTTGGGAAGATGGAATTGAGTGGGATAAGAATTTAATTAATGATAAAATTGCAATTAAGAATATTAGTCACTTAGCAATTCAACCGGCCCAAAGACAACAAATGATTTTAGACTTAACTAATCTAGGATTATTTAGTGAACAAAACGCTTATGGTGTAGATGGTACTAAAAACTTATTAGAAGCATTAGATTTAAAATATATGGAGTTGGACCATTTAATACCATTCAAAAAAGATTTAGATAAAGTAAAACGTGAAAATAGAAGAATACTTAGTATGCAAGCTATTGTAGTAGATGATTTAGACAATCACGCAATTCATTTAAAAGAACATAGAGAATTAATAATAAGTGAAGAGTGGGAAGATTTTATAAGAGAACTAGCAACTCAAGATTTAGAAAAGGCTAAACAAATAGAACTTATGGCTAGAGAACATATCAAACAACATAAGACACAAATACAAGTTGCACAAATGCAACAAAATATTGCAATGTCTCAATAAATGTCTCAATAAAAACAGTAATTTGACATTTTCAAAAGTCAATGCTATTATTTAAGTAAGTACAATTGAATATAATTGTTTTACTAAAAAAGGGCAGTCAGACCTTATTATAAATGAAGAACCTATTTAGGCAGTCGGAGTTTATTTTAAATAAAGAACCCAAAATTAAGGAGAAAACAATGAAAAATGACCAAAAAATGAAATTAAACATTCAATTGTTTAATGATGGAACAACACCGGAAGCAGGAACTCCTGCCAGTCCAGAGGTACTAAATGGAACTCAACCGAGCAGTCCAGAAGCACCTAAACCAATTTATGACTTTGCTGGAATCAAAGTATCTAGCGAAGACACTTCTGTTGCTAATGCACATAATTCTTATGTTCATTTACAAGGAGAGTACAATAATTTGAAAAATGAAATTAAAGAATTAAGAAGTAAGCAAGTAGAACCTCCTAAACAGGAAACTACTAAAACAGAACAACAAATTCAAAAAGATGCAAGACTTGATTATTTATATAATAAAGCAATGTCTAGTGATTTTGAAACAAGAAAAAATATGGAATATAAAAACTTGGAAAATACTCTAGGTGAAAAATTCAACGAAATTAAACCACTTTTAGATAAGGCTATTGATAATATGCCATTAGATAAAAGAATGGAATTAAATTTAAATGGCTTAGCTAAAGTTGCTTTAGGTGAGATTATGTATTCAGGATTAACAAAAAGTCCAGAACAACAATTACAAACTAATCAACAAATGCAACAAGCAGCTATTAATGATCCGGCAATTAGGCAACAAGTGATTGCAGGTGAATTAAATAAATATGGAAATCAAGAAGGATTGCCTCCTACAATGCCAAATTCTGGTGGTGCAGCTCCAGTTGCACCAAGCAATGGTCCTACTAAAAGTTTTAGAGAAGCAGGGCGAAAAGCGAAACAAGCTAGATTGGATAAACAAAATGTTAGGCAAGGACTTCGTTAAAAAAAGGAGCGAACTTATATGTTAGGCGATGGAGCAAAATTTAACTTACAAGATATTCAAAACTCTCTATACGAATTTTATTTACCTACGTTTAGAGAAAATACGAACAATGATAGTCACTATTTCTTAAATGAATTGAAATCAGTTGGTTATAATAAAATTTCAGGTAAATTTGCTGTTTACGGATTAAGAAAAGGTAAACAGGGTGGTGCTGGTGCAATTGCAGATGGTGCAAATTATAAATCACCAAGTACTACTGGTAAAGAAAGACAAATCGTTAATATGAAAAACTTAACAGTTCAAGGAGCAATTGATTTAAAAACAATTCACGCTGGAACTGATGATGGTGCATTTGAAGATTTATTAGCTGATGAAATGGAAACTGCTTATGAAGCTGCTAAAGATGATATGGCTAGACAAGTAGTTACTGGTGAAGATGGTGTAATTGATAAATTTACAGCCTTTGACCCATTAACTCCGGGTAGTGGAACTCACCCATCTGGATTAACATTACCACTTGCATTAACTACTACAACTCCAAAAACGTTACCAGTTGAAAATACAGATCGTTATGACATCGGTTTAGTTATTGATATTTATACAGCTTCTACTTTAAAAGCAGATAATATTGAAATTGTAGATGTAGACCAAGATTTACAAACAATTAGTGTTGTTAGTACTGTTGATACAACTACTGGTGGTACTTATGCAGTAGCCGAAGGTGATGTATTTGTAACTAATGGTAGTTTCGGAATTGGTATTACTGGTATTGAAGATGCATTAGCAAAAGATGCTAATACTTATCACGGAATTGATAGAACATCTAACAAGTGGTATAAAGCAACTAAACGTGATGGTGGAAATGCTTTATTAACTGAAAGATTTTTAAGAGGTGCTAAAGATAGCGTTGATATTCGTTCAGGAAAACCAATTGATTTACTTACTGCTAGACATTTAGTAGTACAAGGATATGAAGATGAACTACAAGTATTCAAACAATATAATAATGCTGTTCAAGATGGTATGAATGGTGCAGTTACATTAGCTGGTGGTTATTCTTACTTAACATTTGATAATATGCCATTCGTTAAAGATAGATTTATGACTAAGAATAAGTGTTATGGTTTATCAAAACAAACTTGGTTCAAACCAACTTATCAAGAGTGGACTTACGATGATTTCGATGGAAATGTATTCAAGTTTACTGCAAGTCAAAAATATAACTTTAGAATGTATGAGTTCTGTAATATGAATACAGATTCTCCTAGAGCGAACTTTGTAATTAATAACGTTCTTGAAGATGTAGATGCTTAGAACTTAAAAAGGACTTTATAAGTCCTTTTTTTTGTATTTTGGTAAAAGATTATTATTATGATATAATAATATAAGAAAGGGGTTTGATTATGGAATTTACAAAAGAAGACCGAAAATTAATTAAATTCGTACTAAAAAACGAAAAAAATCTAGTGCCTATTTTTAATACACCAAATAAATTACCTCAAAGAGTTAAAGACTTTGATGAAAGTGTATTTATTGTAAGAAATTTAGAGAGAGATAGATATGAAATACACAGTTTAAAAAGTTATTTCCCTAGATTTTATGATTGGACTACACATCAAGCTGATATTTATTTTGACCAATTAGATGAAAGAGTATTGAAATATATGCACAGTAATAGTATCAAGCATAATGGTAAAGAATTATTCATTGAACTCACTAGAGAAAATGACCTTATGCAATCAGAAATGGCTAAAAGGGCTAAAAGGAGAATTAGAAATTCAATTAATGAAGTAATGAGAACTGCTAAAGGGTATAATAACGCATTTTAAAGAAAGGAGTTATACTATGGCTAAATTATCAGAATTAAAAAAGAGTGCAGAATTAACTATAAGAAAAGTTTTGAACAAAGAAAACTTTTTAATTTGGACCAATGAGATGTTACAAGATTTAAGTGAAATTGCTAAACAAGAAGCAGATCTATTAGAAGCACAATTAAATACAACATCTTTTCTATTAGATAGAGATGTGAATGGAGTTATAGAACAATTAGAAGTTGATGGTAATTCAATTCAACTACCTAGTGATTTTATGCAAATAGTAAAGGTTGAAGCTGATATAAGAGATAGAAGATATTTATTTTATCAAAGAAGTTTAGGTGATAGTGAAATAACAACACTTCAAAATCATCCTAATCAAAGACAATTACCACATAATAATGTAAGCAATTTGTATTTCATTGATTATACTTCGAATAAATTAGTTCTTAAATCTAGTTTATTAGATAATACTAACTCTATAAAAGTTAGAATTTATTACTATAAAGAATTACCACCATTTGATGCAACAGATACTAATTTAGATTTAAGTACAACAACATTACCATTTGAAAAACGTTTTCATAAGTTATTGACTTATTATGCTATTAAAAAGTATTATGAAACGTGGCAAGATGAAAATAAAACTATTTTATATGACGGTTTCTATTCAAGAACAAGAGAAGAATTTGATAGTGCTGTTTTAAGAAGACACCAAGAAAACGAACCATCTCAACAATTATTAGAAAGTAGATGGGTTTAGAAAGGAGGATTTACTATGGAAGATTTCTATTTGAATAGTTTTCGTGGAGGATTAGTAACAAACGTTTCTAATGATGCGTTAGCTAATGAGGAATTTCCAATATTAGAAAATGTTGACTTTGATAATCGTGCTTCTTTAATTAGAAGATTAGGTTACAAAAATATTGTTCCAACAATTGAAAGTTTGGAAAGAAAATATCCTTTTCTATCTACAAGTGAAATAGAAAGTAGATATAATGCTAATGTTTTTAATGGTAGGCATCAAGGATATCTAAGATTAATAGGAAGACCATACACTTCAGATGATTTATATGATTTTGGTAATCATTCATTACCTTTATTCAATGCTAGGAAATTTGAAACTAGATTAAGTGCTGTTGATGGAGCGTTATATATTTCTGATATAAAGACAACGGTAGACTCATTTTCATATATTGGAGATGTTAGGCCCGAAAATAATAATCCTCAATTCGATGAAGATAACCCAGCATTAGAACCTATATCTTTTTCAGAAGTATTTCCAGATGGATTTTTAAGAATAAATGCATTAGAAAAAGGTACTAGTTTTGAAGCTCTAAGATATGATATAACAAGAAATATTAAAACTTCATTTGCAGTTATTGAATTTGATATGAGGATAATAAAAACATTACCAGCTAATAGTAGTGGTATATTCTTCTTCTTTTTAGGAGATAATACATTTTACTCACCTATTATTTTTGAGGGTGGTATTGATGCACAAATAGATAATGGTAATGGTAGAATAATAAATATTGGAAATGATGATGGAGAATTTCATACATACAAGTTTGAAATTAATTGTACTAATGGAGATGTTAAAACATTCTTTGACGGTTTAGAAGTTGACTTTGAAAAAAGAGCGTTTTATCCAGCAGGGGAAAGTGATACAACTCAATTTAATTTTGGTACAAAGAATTTTGGGCAGATACAAACAGATGTAATTGCAGATTGGAAAAATGTGAATGTAACATTTACTGAAAATACAAATCCTACTCAATTTGAAAGTGATTTAATTTATCCTATTGATGGAATACATACTATTACAAGTTTTCAAGATGATGAAGTAATAGAAGCTAAACAATTAGAAAATGAATTGATTGTTGCAACTGGAACTAAATTAATTTCTGTTAGAGGTGTAATAAATGGAGATGGAACAACAAAAATAGTTGCACAAGAAATGGATACTTTTCCTTATGTACCTACAACAAAAGAGTTTTTATTTGGTGGTGCTAATATTTTAGCTGTTGACCCGTTTAATGATATTCAAGATAGACAAGGTGCTACTACATCATTTAGTGTTGACTTATTTAGAACTAGTAAACCAATAGGTGTTGTAGATACAGATATTACAATTAAAGCATTTGTAACATTAGCAACTGGAAAAGTTATAAGTGATTATGAATTTAAATGGGAGTTCAAAAAAAGTGAAGATGATACTTTTAGTGAATTACAAGCGACTCTAGGTGGAGATGCAGGTAGACAAACTTTATTTAATGTAGATACAGCGACTAATTATGATATTAGAGTTACAATGAATGAGATTGGTCAACCAACTCCTACTTCACAAAAACAAATTAGTAATTATAAAGTTACTGAAATTGATGAAAATCTTAATTTAGATAAAACAGTTGATGAATTAAATGCTTGTACTAAGATAGAAACTTATTATGGGAAGATAGTTCTATATAAAAATGGAACTACTAATATTTATAAATCATTTAGTGGTAAGTTTAATTGGTTTGCAACTAGTGGAGTAATACCTTTTAATAATATTAGGCAAGAAGCATTACAAAAAGTAATACCTTTGAGAAATACAATCTTAGGATTTACAGATAATTCTACTATTGGTCTAAGAGGTAAAGGTGATGATATTGCTTATCCCGGAAGACCATTTGAACCATTTAGTGAGTTCGTTACATTTAACGCAAATATCGGTTGTATAGCACCTGAAAGTGTTGCTATAACAAATGATGATAAAGCTGTATTCTTATCGAATAGAGGATTACATTATGTTGATACACTTGCAGTTGATGCTGGTAGAGCAGATGTTATTAAAATAGATGATAAAATAAACAATATTGTTTTTAGAGATAAAGATGCTAGTGGTATTGTATATGATAATAAATACTATTTATCTTACCCTAGAAAGAACAAAATAATTAAATGGCATTATGTTTACAATGGTATCTTTAGCCTTGATACAAGCAAAGAGGTTGGATTCTATGCTATGTATGTTTATGATGATGAAATGTTTGGAATTTCAAATCGAGCAAAGATAATGCAACAACAAGTAGTACCATTAATTGATACATTAAATGATGTTGTTGAAATATCTGATATCGGATTATTTATAGATGATAGTTTTGTATATGAAATGAAAGTTGAAACTAAATTATTCTCATTTGATCTGGAACAATATCTAAAACGAGTATTTGAATTTATAATTGGATTCTCAAGTGTATCCGATAAACAAATAGAATTATTCTTAGATGTGTTTGCAGATAATTATAAAATAATTGATAGCAATACTAGTTTTGGTGAAATACAAGAAATAGATGGAGAAAGAACATCTGTTTGGGTTGATGAAGAAACACCATTTGTAACTGGTGACTCTCCTACTACATTAGGTGACTGGTTATTGGCTATTGCATCTTTAGGAAATGTTCAAGAAACATTTAGATTTTTCGAAATAATGAATAGTCCTGAAGTATTTAAAACAAAAGCAATTATAAGAAATAAACAAGATGCTTTTGTTAGAATTACAAGTTTAGGTTTCATTTATCAAGTAGGTTATATACCTAGAGAGATTAATGGAAGAATAAATAATTAATGAATATTGAAAGGAGAAAAAAATATGGCAAAAGTAGATAGAAATTCGTTTTCTGATTTTGATGGTAAACAATCTAGTAAAACTCCTGTTGTCGCAAAAGATTTAAATCAAGATAGAACGGTCTTGGCTAATGCTGTTGATGATAATCAAGACCAAATCACTATTTTGACTGGTGGAGATTTAAAAGAAAAAGCAAATTTAGAAGATGTAATATTGAATGATTTTATTGCAAGCTATGAAGCAACACTTGACTTATTTACTGGAGATAAGTTTGTTATTCAAGGTGGAGCCGACCCAGATAAAAATTTTGTTGTTGATTTTAATACTGTAAGGCAAAAAATATCAGGAGCAGTTTTCTTTGGACCAACTGATGGTAGTGGTGTGTTTGCTACTAGAACACAATTATTTACTGAAGCAGCATTAAGACCGGGAGAATTAGTTGATGGTGCGTTTGCATTTGTTACTAATGCAGAGGGTGATGGAAATAATGATAGTACTTGGTATTATTCTTCTATAAATGAAGAATTTCAAAATAGTAATACTCCTCAAAGTGCAACAGTAAACTTTGTTCTAGGTATAACTGGTGATATTGCTGATTTAGATACAACTGATAAAACTAATTTAGTAGTAGCAATTAATGAAACTTTTGGAATAGCAAGTACAAATGCAACAAATATAGCAACAAATACTGATGATATAACGCAAAACGAATTAGATATAGGACAGAATGCAGATGCGATATCGACTAATCAAACTAATATTTCTAATTTACAAACTGCAACTACTGATTTAGACACTAGAATGACTCAAGCCGAAGCTGATATTATTGCTTTAGATGGTAGAGTTGGTGATAATGATACTGATATTGCACAAAATGCAAGTGATATCACTCAATTACAAGCTGATATTTTAGATAAATTAGACGAAGTTATTATACAAGATAGTGGTGTTCAAAGAGGAACTGGAATTAACACTATTAATTTTGACGCTAATTTAGGTGTAACAGATAATGGTGGAGGGAAAGTTACGATAACTGCTGTTGGTGGAACTGGTGGAGAAGTTGTTCAAACCATAGTTGAAGTAGACCCATTAACTACACCGGTGGCTATTCCTACTTCTCCAACAATTGTTCCTGTTATTGTTAAAGAAATAACTAATGATCCGTCAGTTATTACAACAAATGGTTCAAATAATCCTGTACTAGTTGTGGCAGGAGATTATACATTAGATAGTTCATCGCAACTTAGAAATGAAAGTATGGCAAGTGTTGCAAATATAACTATTGAAACTTTATTTAATGGAATTGTTGCTAATACCATTAATTTAACGATACCGGAATCTATTGCTGGAAATGATGGTATAATAACATATTCTCCTACTAATATTTATACTGAACAAGCAATATTAGCTTTAACTACTTTCCCTGTAACTATTACTGCTAGAGTAACTTCTGATGTTGTTGGAGCATTTATTGATTTTGCAACGGTAGCTGTAAGAACAACAACATCTGTTGATGATGCTATGAGTAAAAGTATTTATGATACTAATTCGAATGGTAAAGTTGATAATGCTGATTATGATGGTAGTGGTACTAATTTCCTAACTAGTGATGATAATACTCAAGATGCTATTACTTCTCTAGACACTCAATTAAATACAACTAATGTTAGATCTGTTGCTAATGAAAGTAATATTGATGATAACGCTAATAATATAAGTAATAATACTTCATCTATTGTTGTTACAAATAATAGGATAGATGAATTAGAAGCACAAACAGTACAAACAGCTAAAGTAACGGTTGACTTGACTACACCAGATCTAACATTATTAGATGGTGTAGAACAAACTAGAATTGGTTTTACAAAGTCAAATGTAACTAATGCTGCTATACTAGACTTTGATGATATTTTAGAAGAGTTTATTATTAATCAAAATGGTTTATATACGGCTAATAGATTATTTACATTTACTACAACTGGTGCTGAAGTTAATGATAGAATAGTTACTGTTAATAGATATAGAGTTAGTGATGATGCTTTATTAGGAACTACTGATTATATTGTACCAAAAAATTCTGTTAATTTTATTATAAATGAACCAGCAGTCGAACAAGATGTAACTGGAGCTCCTGTTAGAATTTATTTAGGGTTTGAATCTAATGGTGGAGATGTAATTTTAAACGATTATAATAGTACTGTTGAAACTATTACTGGAGGTATTGCTTCTAGCAATATAGATATAGAAAATGATGAAAGTATTAGTGGTACATCAATTACTCAAAGAGAAACTAATATTGAATTTGTTAGTGAAATTTCAAGCAACAATAATGATATTGGGAACTTGCAAAATTCTACGTCAGAAAATAAACAAGGTCACTTTATTAATCAAGCTGAAGTAGTTAAAACGATTGGTAACACTTCTACTGGTCAATTATATACAATGACTAGTGATGTTTTGCCAGTTCCATTTGTAGCGAGCAGAACAGCAGTTGGAGATGTAGGTTTTTTAAGTAGTGCATGGAACGCATATGATAATAACAACGGTACTAGTTCTGGCTGCACTTTTGTTGCAGATGCTGAAGGAATGGATAGTAAGATTGATTTAGGGGCGGGCAATACCTTCACACCTAAAGAAATGTTATTGAGGATAGGAAGTAATTTAGGGGGGACGGCTTCAATTACTATCACTTTTGAAGATGATTCTTCAAATACAGAAATTGTTTATAGCAACGCCACAACTTCATTCAATACTGATATTGTAATACCAATTACTACCACAATAACTCCACGATTCATAACAACTAGAATCGTTAGAGCAGGAAGTGGTGGAACAGAATTTTATATCTTTAAGTCACAGGTGACTGAATGGTATATAGAACCACCTTTAATACAAAACTTAAAGGTTAAGATGAATGATGATAAATATACTGACGAGGATAATTATTTAATTAATTGTCAAATGGAAGATAGTCAAGATATGGAAAATCCTGTTTTTATACCAACCACTTTAGGTGTTTATTCCAAAGATGGTTTAGCTGAATTATTAGCACCAGTAGATTATGATGGTTTTGCAATTGGTAATAATCATAATGTTAAATTAAAAAGAGATGTTGGAAATACTAAAATTAAACAAGTTTTTAATTACTCAAACCAATTTGGTAAAATAGTAGCAAGTGCCACGGGATTTAGTGGCAGTGACAATGACATAATCGTTGATTTAGAACAATATGGAGTAGGTAGTTTTAAATTATACTTTTTTAACTTCACTTCGCCAACTTTAGTAAGATATGATTTAGGAGTAAGCAGTGCAGGTAGAAATGTAGATGCGAACGATAATCCAACTGCAAGGACTGATATGGTAGCGTATTCAACGCTAGGTTCTAGTGAAGTAGAAGTAGATGGAAGTCCTTTTATATTTGTAAACGCTAATCAAACTTTTATATCTAGTAATGTGATAGTAGCTACAACTTCACCCGCAAGCCAGGTTAAAAGAGAACTACTAGGTGCTAGTAAAATAATTTATCTTGCTTCGGACTATCTAACAGGTACATTTGATTGGATATTAGTTAAATTACACGATTAGGAGGAATAATATGAATTACATAATTAAAGAATTAGATAAAACTTTTAATAATGTATGTGTATTTGGTACGAAAGTATCATTTGCACCTACATTAAAATTAAACAAAGTGCATATGCGTGAGAATGTCAAAATATGGGCTTTAGATGAAGATTCAATTGATAAGGTTAATTCTATCGAAGATGCTACAAATTGCTTTGATATGTTAGAGAATGAAGTTGTATGGCTTGAAAATGAATATCAAACTAAATTAAGTGAATTGAACCTTTCAAGTATTGAACAACAAAAAGAAAAACTAAGAGAACAAAGAAAAACAGAGTGCTTTGAGTATTGGAATCGACAATGGATTATAGAACCTGAACCAAATAAACCACATCAAGTAACTCAAAAACAATTTGATGAAATGGAATTATGGTATGAAAATTGGTTGAATGTAACTGATACTATGGTTACACCAACTAGACCAACGTGGTTAAGTTATTAAATAATAGAGAGGAGTAACAATTATGGGTAAAATATTTATAAAACCAGTTCAATTTGATGATCTGGTTGCTACAATAGGTGGAGAAAATTTGGAAAAGGCAAGAACTCGTGAGGAAAGTTTCTTTGCAACACATTCATTTGTTGGAGTTTCAGATACTGATACAGTTAGATTTGCTATTGAGGTTAAACCAAAAGAAAGTATTTATTTACATTTTGCTGAACTTTATGTCAATTCTATTACAAATGATAGTGCTTATAGTTTGACTTCATTTAGTGGTGAAATAGATGCTATAACTGGTGGTAGTTCGCCAGATACAGAAGTAAATGAAATTACAGGAGATGCAATAAGTAGAGTAACAGTAGACCCTACTGCAGTAGTACCGTTTAATGTTCCATTTAGTCAACAAATAGTAAAAGATATTCAAATCACACAAGGTGCATCAACATTTATAGATTTATCGGTTGTTATAAATGACTTTAGAGATTTATCTAAACAACCTATATTGTTGAAAAATTCAAATGAAGTAGGTAGTAAATATATAATTTTGCAAGCTGATGTTGTAGATTTATTAGACCTAGCAGCTTCTAATGCCATCAATGTTCAAGTTGGTATATTCTATTCAATCGTTAACAAACAAGATTAAGATATGGGGAGATTAATTTCTCCCCTAAACAAAAATTTTTATTAAATAGAATGGTTGTGCTATAATGAATGTAGGAATGTATATCGAAATTATTTTAGGTAAAATAGGAGATTTATTATTAGAATTTATGGATATGTATAGTCTTAATACTTAGTTGAAGTAAAAGCAGAACAATTGAAAAAATTATGGAGCGAAGAGGACTAGCATATGAATGAATTACCAACAACATTTTGGATATCAACATTTATTAATTTAATAGTAGTTATAGGAGGGTTAGCATTTTCTTATGGTAAATTAAATAATAAAGTTGGTTCAGTAGGTGACAACTTAGATAGACTAGAAGTGAAACAAGATAAGTATAACAATTTACAAGAAAGAACTGTTATTGTAGAACAATCAACTAAATCATCACATCGTAGACTTGATGAATTTAAAAAAGATTTTAAAGAAGATTTTAAAGGAATGAGTGAAAAACTAGATTTATTATTACAAAGAGCGATTAAATAAGGAGTTGTTATTATGGAAGACAACAGAATCACAATGGGTTATAGGAGAAATGGTTTAGAGTATCAACCATCTTCTAATGCATTACAAAGTAATTATGATATGTATATGTCAATTGATGAAATTCAAAAGAACCCAGAAAAGTTTGGAACATTCGTTGCTAATGCTTTACAAGAAAGTAATCCATTAACAACAATGCAACTTATGAGTTTATTACCAAGTATATTAGAAGTTAATGAGACAACTTATATGCCAAACAATGAAGAAAATTATATTGGAATGAAAGGTGCTTACAACTTAAATTCTATCAATCCAATAAATAATGGTGGTAGAGTTAAAATGAGACAAAATGATAAGGCACACAATCCACAAATGAAATCGAATAAATATTATTCGAATAATTATTAAGGAGTGATAATATGCCAAGAGGTAGAGGGATTTTTGAAAAGCCAAAAGAAAAATATCTTACTAGGTCACAAATGATAAAAGATAGCCTTAGTTCGAAACAAGAAACAACACCACAAACTGGTTATACACATAGAGACTTCCTAAACGGAGGAACAACACAAACTGGATTTGCACATAGAGACTTGCTAGAGGAAATAACACCAACAACAAAGAAAACAACACCACAAACTGGTTATTCTCAAGTTAGAGACTATTTCAAACAGGAAAAAACAACACAACCAACTGCTACTAGACAACCATCTACTCCACAACAAACAGTTGATTATGGAAGATTAGAGAGCCAAGCTAAGGAAATGGCTAAACAAGAAAGAATGAGACAACAAGCTGGATTAGAAAGTCAATTAAGTTTGTTAGATATTTTATCAAGTCAAGCATTAGGTTTAGCAGAAACTGGTGCAATAGGTATGGGGTTAGGCTTAGAAGAAGCACAACAAAAATATGGAATTAGTGGTGGATTGGCTTTAGCTGAACAAAGTAATTTACAAGCACAATTTGCACAACAACTAGGAAGTATTTATGGTGAGAAAGCAATTCAAGAAGCTGAACTTAGAGGACAAATTGGTGGTTTAGAGGGAATGGAAGACTTATCTTATTTAGGTTACTATTCAGATCTATTAAATTTAGAGGGTCAAGAAAAAGGATTAGAAGCAATGGGGTTAGATATTGGCACTCAACAATTACAACAATTGTTATTAGGTCAACAAATTGCAGGAGCAAAAGAAAGTGTTAAAGGGCAACAATTACAAAACTTATTAGCTAAAAGAACTTATGACTTCGGTGGAATGTCACAAGAGGACCAATTAAGATACTTAGCAAGTTTGCCACAACAATATTAAAAAAAGAGTAGAAATTAATCTACTCTTTTTCTTATGCTATTTCTTTTAAAATATGACTTTCAAGTTCTTTTAAAGGACACATTTCTTTATCCCAAACTTTCTTAACAAGTTCAAAGCCATAAGTATCAGCTAAACGTTTGAAAACTTTTTTCTCTTTTTTCAAATGGTTTCTTTCCATCTTTCTTTTTAAACTCACTATTCTTTCTCCTTTACAGTAATTGAACCTCCGACTCTCAAGCACATTGTAGCACTACTCAATGCATTTAGAATCGACATTCTAGCACCTAAGAAAGTATCAATAACACCTTTATCCATCATATTACCAACCTCTCCATTGAACACATTAACACCTAAACCTTGTGGTAAATCCATAAACTTTTCAATTTCTTCATCAGTGTATTCTGCATTTCTAAGTATTTGAATAAATGGCGAATATAGAGTATTTAATACAATTTCTCTTCCTAAATTGAACTCTTTACCGTACTCACCTTGTTCAAATGAATTTCTAAGAGAGTTTGTTGCATCTTTCAACCCAACAGCTCCCCCCGGTAGTAATCCCTCGCTAAGAGCCGATTTTGCACTTCTTAATGCATCTTCAGTTCTTTCCCATTTATCATCTAATGCTTCTTGAGTTGGTGCATAAATTCTAATTAATGCAACACCACTTGTTAACTTAGCAATTCTTTCTTTTAACATTGCTCTTTTCAGATCAGTATTAATTAATTCTTTATCTTCTAAAATAGTTTTTAAATAAGAAACTCTATTTTCGATTGCTTTAACTATATTTTCATCTTTTTCTTTATATAAAGAACTTTCATTAATTTTAATAATTGCTTTGTTCAAGTTACCCAGATCTTCAAGTTCAGCTTCTTCTAACTTATTCCCTCCGTGTATTTCGAATATTTCTCCTTGAGTTATAGTTTGAATATCAAGTAAATTTTCTAATTTATCATTGTCATTAACTCCCGGAGTGTTAAAGACTTGAATTTTTAGATCTGTTCTATTATTGTTGGCAATTAAGAATGAAAGAACTTCATCACTAAAATCATTTGCAATAATTAAAACTTTATCACTAGAAACTTCATCACTAAGTATTTTATTGAAAATATTTCCTAATGGTTTAGGTCTAGTGAGATTATCATTAATTAAAATTACAAAAGGATTTTCTAGTTGTTCAACCATTGTTTCTTTGTTAGAAATTAATTCAGGAGTTAACCAACCACTATTTACTTTCATTCCTTCTGCAAATTCTAAATAATCTTCATCTTTTTGAGACTTAATAATATGAATAACACCATTATCCCCAGCTTTATCAATTGCTTGAACTATTAAATTAGATACACTTTCATCTCTTGAAGCAATATGAGCTACATTAAACAGATCTTGAGGAGAAGAAACTTGAGTTCTCATTCCCATTAATTCTTTCAATACTTCATTTGCTTGATAATGCATTCCATTAACTAAATGTACTGCTTTAAGTTTTTCGTTTTCTTTTAATGCGGCCCAACCTTTTTCAACAAACTTGTAAGTTAAGATAGTTGTCATTGATGTATTGTCACCAACTTTACTAGCAGTTCTATCTGCAGCACTAACAATTAATTGAGCTCCTAAGTTCTCCAATTTATCTTCTAGCCAAATATCTTTTGTGATATTGACTCCGTCATTAATTATTTTTGGCATCCCAAAGTCATTCTCAATAATTATATGTCTTCCTAGACTACCAGTTGTAATTGCTACTTTGTCATATACTTGTTTCATTCCATCAAGTATACCTTGCATTGTTGTAGTTCTATCGTATAGATTTTTATTAATTTTATATCCCATAAGGTAGTTCTCCCGTTCCTATAATTCCACATTTTCTGCATTTACCTTTTACTCGATTGTTTAATGTGTCTTTCGAAAATTCCCAATCGTGGTTACAATTTTCTTCTACCACTTTTCCTATAATATCATTATAATCTAATAAAATTTGTTCTTGACCATCAGTATAAGTGATAGGAATATTAATTCCAGCAAAAGGATTAAAAACAATCTTTTCTCCTATTTTGAAAACATCATCAACTTTTTCACCTAGAGAAACTATAATTCCCATAGATGGTCTTGATTTATTGTTGTCTTGAATAACTAATGTTCTTGTATCAGTATGTTCTTCAACTTTATCTACTCTAACAATAATATGTTCATTAAATGCTTCTATTCTCATTGTCTTCCCTCACTTTCTTTCAATTCTACTTTAAGGTCCTCTAGTTTCTTTTGATTTTCTTCAGATGGATTAGTAACTTCTTGTTCCCATCTTTGAACAGTTGTAATAGAAACACCTATTGCTCTTGCTACATCTACTTGAGTAAGATTATATTTTTTTCTCAATTCGTAAATATTCATTATATCAACCTCCAATTAAATTCTACCACAAACAACAACAACAAACAAGAAAAGACTAAATTAATAGTCTTTGTTTTCTTCTTTGTTAAAATTAACCCCCAATAACCATTTAGAAAAGATTTCCATTGCTTCTTTAGTATCTTTAATAGTCTTAGGACACCAATATGCAACCTTATCAAGTTCTTTTATTGCACCTATACTACTTCCACTATCACGATATTCTCGATATGTTTGTTGTAATTGGATTATTTTATCTTCTTTCAAACCTTTTACTATCTTGTTTGCAACATATCTCGCTTTATCAACGGAACAAGCCATACCCTCAATATCACTAAAATAGCTACTGAAGAATGTTTTAAAAATCTTAGTTGAATCTATGAAATCATACTCAAAATTATTATAATTTCTTTTAGGTATACTTTTTGCTAATGCATTTATAACTTTTTCAATATCTTCTTTTTTTATCTCTTTCATTTTATTTATCTCCTTTATTATGTCGATTACAAGCTACTTGATTCCTAACTTTAATATCAGTTGCTTTACTATGAGAAAAACCTATAATTTTACATTTGTAATAGTTTTTCCCATTATATGAAGTACGAACCTTTGTTCGCTTTTATGAATGAATCACCTACTGTTAAATTACAATATACATATTCGCTATATTTTTCTAACTCAGTTATTCTATTTTCTAATTCTGCCACTTCATTCACTTCAAGGCTATATTTAGCCTCTATGCGTTTTTCTTCTAAATAGGTATCAATGCTTACCCATTGTGTGTTTGATGCCTTAGAGATGATGTTTTCTATCTTAAACAGGCTGATTAGTAGCAATAACATTATAATTATACTTGTTAGTTTATTCATTATTCAATTACCCTAATTATAACTTCAGGAATTCTAATTGTATATTTTTCAATTATTTTACCATTATATCCTAAACCATCAAATACAGGTGCTTTATGAATAATTTTAACAAATGGTATATCAGGCATTTCCCCTAATTCTTGTCTAACATCTAAAATATTAGTAATCCACATAGATAATTTATGGTTTTCATCACTGAGATTACGATTGCACATTTGTTCGTTACATAATCTATTTTTTAGTTCATTTTTTTCTTCAAATAATTCTGTTAGTCTTTCTTTTTGTTTCTCAATTAATTCTTTCATTTCCTTTTTACTCATTCTCTTCCCCTCCTATAAAAGTATCTATAAATTTATTCTTAGCTTGTTGTAAATAATTATCTGATTCTTCGATGTCTTCTGTGAAGAAAGATAGTATGAAGTTTTTAATCATTGTTTTTCTCCTCTCAGTGCTTTAGGTAACACATTTCTAAATTCATATTTCTTTTCACCACTTTTAATCATATCAAACCATTTTTGATGTATTGAAACTAAAATTGCTTTTTCTCCAGTTTCAGGACAAATAATGTATTGAAACGATTGTGGCAATCTTTTTACCAAGTCATCATAATCTTCACCTTGCCATTTCAAAATAACCCTTCCTCTAAGGTCATCAAAACAACTAGCACAATCTTCAATATCGTGTTGCCAACCAGTAAAAGGCTTGCTACACCCTTCGCAATAATCTGTAAGATATATACATTCTTCCCTAAAATCTTTAATCTGTATTGCAAACTTTTGATTGGTGTAACCTTGTTTAATTGCGTTTTCTAAATTTATGTATCTTGAAATATTATCTCCTAATGTATAACCACCAATTTTATTGTAAACATTGTTAGTTTTTACTTTCATTAGTTGACCGACTATCTCACCTACTTCAAAACTACCTGCCACTTTTCCCCCTGTTCCAGTTATTCCTAGATAATATCTCATTTTCTTTCTCCTTTTTTATTTTTAGAACGGCAAATCATCATCAGAGATATCTATATTGCTCCCAATATTAAACGGATCATCTTTTTTATCTTGAGATT
>Ga0209692_10000904_pt1 | contig 49706 bp, 50 predicted proteins | sample tdDd472_FD_187129 | JGI IMG/M metagenome (GOLD analysis project Ga0209692, IMG submission 187129) | Marine sediment microbial communities from the Atlantic coast under amendment with organic carbon and nitrate - tdDd47.2 (SPAdes)... | ecosystem: Environmental > Aquatic > Marine > Coastal >... | reverse complement strand
ACATCTAGCAATGTTTTACCAATGTATGTGTCTTCAAAAAAGATATTAGCTTCACCTTCAAGTAAATTGTATTTTTCCCAATCAATTATGTTTGCAATTAAGAAAGCATCTTTGTCAATTTTAGGAACACTATAATATTGATATTCAGACGGAAGAGAATACGCATCCATATCAATAGTATAATTTTTATTGTCGGATTTAACGGTATAAGGAGTTTTGATTTCAAAATCAACCGTAGTTTGATTTACTACTTGCGCTGTTGGCATAGCATAATTGTTTGCACCACGAACTTTATCATATTCTGCAACTGACACAGTTTTAGACATACGTGCCTTTCTCTTTGGCACACTTGAAGCAATCCCAGAAACAACGACCTCATCCATTCTAATAGCGCTCGTTTCCATCACAACATTCATAACGGATCGATTGATAGGTAAAATTTTTGTTTCCAATCCAACAAATGAATACTTTAAAAAACTTGCACTTTCTGGAATAGTTAATGAATAATTACCATCTATATCTGTTGTTGTTCCGATAGTACTTCCTTGAACCATGACACTAACTCCTGGAATAGATAATCCGTCTTCCCTGCCATATACTTTTCCACTAACCATATTGTTTGTTCTTTTGTATACCGGTGGTGCCGAATTGTAATTTAAAAAGTATGTTCTTAACTCTGGAGCCACACCTGAAACATTTGGATCCGATGACGAAAACTTAATTTTTACATTTTTCCAGTCAACCTTAGTATCCTGTCGTACGTTCGCTTTATAAATTAATTCTATAGGTTCATTTATATTTTTAGCTCGAATATCATACGTTGGATACCATCCAGCATTATTAACAATATATGAAAGTTCAAACGAAGCTTTCGTATTCTTTTTTACATCAATTTTTACAAGAACTTCTCCTGTTGGAAATTCTTTCTTACTTGTTAAGGTCTTAATCTGCCTGTTAATATCACTTTTCTCTTCATTCAGCTTTTTAACTGTATTATTTCTTTCAATTTCTTTTAGTTTCAGAGATGTTAGTTTTGTACTATAAAATGATGATGTTTCCTTTAAATTAGTAACACTTACAGTCTGATTTTTACCGCCAATATCTCTATTTTCCTGAAGAAAAGCCAGTTCTTCTTTTATTATAGCCAGATACGTATATTCTAGCTTAAGCTTTTCTTCAATAACACTCTGTTTTTCGAAAAGCTCTGTTAATTCCTGAGGAACAATAGTTTTATCGATATAATTTTGTTGATGATTAACAGATAAAACAGTTACATCACCATTTGCTTTTACCTGTACACTTTTAGCATCGATAAAGGGTGATAAACTAACAAACTTAAGGATTGTTTTTCCCTGTAATAAATCAACAGATTTTTTCCGTGTAACCTGAGCCCCTTCAATAAAGACAGTAACTTCGTTTACCTTAGATTTTACTTCTTTTTCTTTAAACTCTTGCGAAAAAGCATTGCTAAATAGCAAACTAAAAATTAAAATGTTTAATAATGTTTTCATAATTGTGTTTTTCTATAAGGGTGCAATTAGTTAAAATATTCCATAAAAATTTCTTAAATTAAATAAAATGTTATTTTATTTAAGTTCAGAAAATGAATCATTATTTAGCAACTACACCGGATTTTTCTGAATCCAACGATTGTATAACCACATGAAAAATGCAGAAGCAATACCTATTCCCATGAGAATGATCCAACCCATAGAATTCCAGAAAGGATCGAGTTCTAAAAGCCCGTTTTCGAGCATAGTCGAATTCTTACACATTACCTCATTCAGAATAGCTGCACCTGCAGGTCCGCCAATTAATGCACCAATTGCCATAGGAAGGTTTGCATAACCCAAGAAAAGACCTTCTTTACCTTTAGGTGCAAGAGCACCAATAAATTCATATTGACGTGCAGCAGCGAAAAGTTCACCAAAAGCAATTAATCCCACGGTTAAAACTATGAATAATGAACCCATAGGAATGGTTACCCAATAAAGATTTACTCCTTCTCTTACATTACCATATAAAAGTATGGGTACAAGGTTAATTAACATAGAAAGTCCAATAATAACTCCACCAATAATGATAGATTTAATTGGCTTTAACTTACCAAAAAGTCTTATAATTAATAATTGGAAAAATACAATAACAAACGGATTAGCCATGGTGTAAATATCAACCGCAGGGTCAATTTCAACAACCATTTCCAAATATCGTGGAAGAACATTGTAAACTTGTGCGTAAACAAACCAAAAACCACTAATTACTAATAAAAACACTGCAAAGCGAAGGTTTTTCAAGACAAGAACCATGTCAACCAGAATTTTTACTACCGATTTTTTAACCTTATCTTTTAAATCTCGCTTAGGCTCGTTATAAAAAAACAGAACTGTAAAAAATGCCAAAATGGAGCAAGCTACTGAAACTGCAAATATGTAACTAAGATCCCATTCTTTTCGAGCAAAATAACTGATTCCTCTACCTACTAATGATCCTATATTAATTACCATATAGAATATGCCAAAACCCAAAGTTGCTCTTGATCCTGAAGTTTTTTGAACTGTCCCTGAAACGCATGGTTTAATAACCGATCCACCAATACCAATAAGTGTGATAGCCAGAATAATAGGAATAATAATACCATAACCACTTGTTACCTCAGTGGTTCCTTTAGCAAGCAATGTTGCACCGCCAAACCATACCGGATATCCCATAATAAAATATCCAATTGCCAAAAGCACAAAGGCTCCAAGCAACGATTTTTTAAATCCAATTTCGTCGGCAATGGTTCCCGATAAAATAGGTAAGAAATACACTAAAAACCATAATACACCATTTAAAGTACTTGGCCAATAATCGCCCAGACCCAAACGCCCAAGATAGAGCACCACAAAACTTGCCATTGCATAATAAGCACCCCTTTCAAATAATTCGGTTACATTGGCTGTCCAAAATGTCCGCGGAAAGCTTTCCTTCGTTTTTATTTCTGTGATATTTTCTTCCATTTTAATTTAGATTTTTGTCTTATGAATTTTACGAATATACATAATCCAATCAATTTATATTTATTTGGTTTTAAATAATTCGAACTTTAACTAGTTCTCCATTTTTATAAATTTCTTCTTTCAATAAAGTATTAAAATTGTTCCAAAACTTTTGGGTTCCCTCTTTTTTTCCATTAATGAAATTGGCAATAGAAGTTATGTTTCCGTTTTCTGAATACCAGATCCATTCACCTTCCCTTTTATCATTTATAAAATTTCCACTTACTTGCAGAACTCCATTTTCATACCAGGCCTCATATAAACCATTAAGTTTCCCATGTTTATAAATATTCTTTTCTAAATCATCAGCATTTTCATAGAAAGATCTCCATTCTCCTTCCCTTAAACCATCCTGATAATTTCCTTCTAATTGTACTCTTCCATTTTCAAAAAATAGGTAATATTTACCATTTCCATCTTTCACTGACAAAGTTCCTTCTTGTGTCCAAAATTTCATCACCTTAGAAGTATTATTTTCGAAAATTTGTTCTTCTTTTTTCTTACCATCCTCATATCTTGTAATCCATAATCCCTTAGGTTTACCATTTATTATTTTTCCTTTAGTACTTACAATTTCATTATCAAAATAACTTATATATTCTCCATTACCATTAGTAACAATTTGTTTTCCACTTTCATCCCAAATATTTCGAATATTTACAGTGTCATTATTATAAATAAGCTCTTCATTTATAGTTCCATTTAAATGATAAATAGTCCACTCTCCAACCTTAAGATCTTCTTTCAGAAAACCCTTTTCATGCAGGCTACCTTCTTCATACCAGCTTGTCCATTCTCCATTTAAATGATCTCTTATGTAGTTCATTTCCTGCATTACATTACCGTTTTGATAGTAATAATTCCACTTTTCATCAACTCGATCGTCTTTGTAAATTCCAGTATGAGATATACTACCATCATCATAGTAGAAATCCCACTTACCATCTTTCATCCCTTTTTTAAAGTTACCTTCACTTAACACAATATTATTCAGCGAATAGTATATCCAAATGCTATCTTCTTTATCTTTGATATAATTTCCTACAGTTTGAATTTGACCATTTTCGTACCAATAAGTCCACTTCCCTTCAAGCCTTCCATAATTCATAATCCCTTCTGACATCTTTTCACCAGACTCATAATAATAAGTTTTTATTCCATTTTCTGATCTAATAAATGTAATTATCCCAAAGCTAATTATAATGAATAAAGCAAAAATCAATCGCGGCTTTAATTTTGACTCTATCTGAGGTGTAGTATCATTTACCTCAATATCAGAAGAAGATATTTTCCTGAATGAGAAACGATAACCTTCATAAATGGCCAATCCATAAAACAATAAATCAATAGGATTAAAAGTTTCAGCAATTAAGCTAAAAAAGGTGTTTATATCAATTAACAGAAGAATCTCAAAAAATCCCATCGATTGCTCTGCTGCAATAAAACCAACAGTACTCAAAAAATTTCCTAAAAAGCATCCTAAAAATGCCAATATTGCACCAATTATTCCAAATATTTTTTCAATACCATTACCAAAATATCGAACTGCTACACCTACAAATAATCCAACTGCAATTGCCATGTATCCAATTTGATACTCGGTAGATATAGTAATAAATGCCCACAATAAAGCTCCCATTATAGCTGCCAGCAAACCACCAATAAAGCCATATAACAAATTTTGTTCGGCACGGAATCGTTCTAAAAGATTCTCTGGAATGTGTTTAATTACATGTTGAGGTTTCTCATCTGATATTAAAGCTTCTTTATCTTCTTCTACCGAAGAATCCATTTCAAAGAGCTCGCAATTATCTTCAAAACTAGCAACTTCATCTGTTACACCACAAATAATTCCTTTTTGCAGGTCAAATTTCTGTTTTGTACATTTTCTGCAAAACTTCAATTGATTTTCTCTATTCATTTTCTTTTTTTTTGATATTTTTTGAACTTTGAAAATACTAAAATATTTTATTCAAAAAAAGCACAAGCGAAAACACTTGTGCTAATTGATAGATAAACTTATTATAAAATGTTTAATTAATCTGAATTAATAATTTCTCTGCGGCTTTTTACTCCTAAGCGCGAATAAATCTTATTTAAATGACTTTTAACTGTACTCACTTCAATGTGCAGTTCCTGAGAAATTTCCTTATTCGATTTACCTTCTTTTAGTAAATCTAGCACACGTTTTTCCTGCACCGATAATTGACTCAATAGTTTTGATGCATCATTTTCAATAGCTACAGAAGTTTTTTTCTTAGAGATCTTCTTAAAAATAATTATCCCTAATAAAATGACTAAAGCAAGTCCTGATAACCATATAAAGTTATTCGCAGATTTTCCTTTTGCCTGATATTTAATGAACGATAGATCATTCAAAAAAGCTTTATAATAAGGACCTGATGTATCTGAAGCTTCTGTTTTAGCCTGTATCTTTTCCATTAAATCAAGTTGATTGCTTGATGCAAATGATTCGTTTATGAAATACAACGTAATTAATTGAATAATGGCATGAGATGATGTATCAGCAATTATGGTATAATGTTCAAGCACCTGATCACGAATAAACTTGCGGCTTTGAGCAGATGGTAATTCAGGTGGAGAATTCAAATCTTTCCGTAATTGGAATAATTCTCTTAAGCTCTCATTAGCAGGATTTCCTACAGAAATACTATGTTGAAATACAGGCGATTCAGTATTGATGTTCACATGAATAGAATCCCTATTTTTCATAATGAAATGAATAAAATTTTCGTCTTTCCCACCAATTATTATAGTAGAAATAGGATCGCCTTTTTTACAAATATGTAAGCGATATATTCGTTCATCTTTAGGAATTTCCAGATTGTTTATTTCAAAATAACCCTGATTATTAATTTCTGCCTGGGCAATTAAGAAATCGTAGGATGCCGTATTTAAATCATCGAAGGAGTTAATAACCGACAAGTAGATTAAAGCTTCCCACGAATCGTCTATTTTAACCTGACCTTTTATATTCGTAGCATTCGAAAACGCAACACTAAGACTAAGTAGACAAACAATACACAGGAATCTTTTAATCATCAGTTTCTTTTTAGTTTGAACTGGCATGGATAAATATAAGATTTCTGGTTTTATTTATACGTTATTTCAGCTGTTAATTTACCTGAAGTATTATCCGGATAAACAGAAAATGTCCAAACTCCCTTTGTTGGATTTTTAATTTCTTTGTTTATTACACCTCTGGCTCCTGCTTCTCCATAGACAGTTTTTTGTTTCGTAGAAATGTATTCGATGGTTTTGCTTTTGTTAATGATTAAAGAATCGGGATTGTTTACATCGGAACTAACCGAAGCTCTGGAGCTTGAACTAGAACTAGAACTAGAACTAGAACTAGAACTGGAACTTGATTTCGATTCCGTTTTGCCTTCTGACTTGTTATCAGAATCTGAATTAAAACTATAACTTATACTTCTCTTCTTTGATTTTGAGCTTACGAGCGAAAATCCTGAAACTTGGTTCCCTTCAGGATCGGTAATTTTAACTTTTAAAGATCCGTTCGTAATTTCACCTTCGAAATGAATGATTAATTCTTTTGTTCCTTTTTTTACCTCAAAAGTAAAGGTCTCGGATTTACTGTTTTCGTCGAAAATAAATTCTTTATCGACTCCTATTTTTTCTTTTTGTGCAAAACTTAGCATCGGAGTTAATATAAATAATGCTAAAACAATGTTGCGAAATTTTAATAGTGCTTTCATAGTTTTAAAATTTAATTTGTAAAAATTGTTCGATACAAATGTAAGGCTACATTGCATATAGCGTATAAAAATTAGGTTTGAAAATAGTTTGAGAAGAGTTTGAAAAAGGTTGTAATTTCTCCTGTTTATGGCTTTTTTACAAAAAAAGCACAAATAAAAACAAACATATTATTAGTGACGTGATGTTTTGCGCTTTTCTTTATTTTTCACAAATATTAACTTATGTTTACTTTTGGGGTTTTCCCTTTTCTCTATCTCAAACTTGTTAATTGAGTTTATTAAAGGAGTTAATTTTTGAAATCCATAATTTCTAGGATCAAAATTTGGTTTCTTCTTTTGCAATAAACTTCCAACATCACCCAGAAAAGCCCATCCGTCATCGTCTGACAGATCTGTAATTGTTGCAGCAATTAATTTGATTTCCTTTAAAGTAATTTTATCGTATGTTTCCTTTTCCGATTCTTTATCATCTTCAGATTCTTTTTCTTTAGATTTAGTTTTCAGAATTTCAATGTAAACGAATTTATCACAAGCAACTATGAAAGGATTTGGAGTCTTTTTTTCCCCAATTCCAATTACTTGCATTCCTGCCTCTCTTAATCGAGTTGCTAATTTAGTAAAATCACTATCGCTTGATACTAAACAAAATCCATTTACTTTTTCGGAATATAGGATATCCATAGCATCAATTATCATAGCCGAATCTGTAGCATTCTTTCCTGTTGTGTATGCGTACTGTTGTATTGGAGTAATAGCATTCTCAAGCAATATGTTTTTCCATTTGGAAAGGTTAGGCTTTGTCCAATCGCCATATATTCGTTTAATTGTTGGATTACCATATTTGGCAATTTCTTCCATCATCTCTTTTACATATGCTGATGGTATATTGTCTCCATCAATTAGTACAGCCAAATTTATATTCATTGTGTTTTAATTTAAGTTCTTTTTCAGGTCATTTTGATTGACGTTTTGACTAAGGTAAATTAACAAATTCATAAATCATTAGCAATAAATATTATAATAAATTATTACTACCTTTTGTAAACTACTTTAAGCTTGGGAAGCAGCTTATGTGATATTATTTTTTAGCATGCCTTTTTTATCTGACTTAAAACTCTTGAAAGTGTTTTGTTATAAATAAAATCAACCTGCGTTTCGGAAAAAAGTGAAAAGTACCTTGATAACTCAGAACTATATAGGATAAGTTAAACTATATAAAAAAGCGCAAACAAATAATGCCTGCGCCTTTATGGTTATATAGTTTGGATTAATTAGGATTCATCTTTATAAATTACTTGACCTTTTGTTATCCACGATATACCGAATGCAAGTAATGCAAACGATTCGAACCAAAATACAGGTTCGAGCTTATCGAGCCATGTTATTTTGCCTTTTAAAGCTGCCATATAAATGATTATTATGCCGATAAATGCAATCATGGCGTAACCGCAAATTTTATATACTAAGTTTCTGTTCTTCTTTTGGGCAGACATTACCTCTTGATCAGTTTTTGTAAATAAAACCAATGAAAAATAAATAAGCGTGCTAAAGAATAAAAGTGCTGAACACAAATGGATTATATTTCGCCACATCAATGGATCGGAAGTATTATTAGGAAAAAAAGCAATACCCAAAGCAAAAATTCCTGCTAAATGACCTGCTATATTATCCCTTTTATCGTGGCCTAAATACGAAAACATAAACAATGCAACAGCACACATAATACCAACAAAACCATTTTCCATTTTAGTATGTGCATAGCTGCTAATGGAATTTAAAGGTTGATGTTGCCTGTCTAAAATAAACACACCCAACACCAATAATATCGGTAATATAATTCCTAGTATACCCACTGCTTTTCGCAATGTATTGTACGATATAACGTACATTTTGGCATCTTTAGGGTCGATAGTTGCGTTTGCCATTCTTTTTTTGGGTTTTGGGTTAATAAATTTTTATCCGATTTATTAGTTAAACACGTCTACTTTTGAAATTATAATCATATTACCCGAATAATCAGGATGTTTTTCCTTTATTAAATTGTGGGCTGTTTCATTTTTAATTTCCTCGGTAAGTTGACTATTAGAAATACTAAAATCGATACAATGCGTTTTTTCCTTCATATTGAAATGAACTCTAAAATTGCTGACTTCCATAATAATGTATTTAGGTTTTAATTCTTTATTACGGTCGTAATGATAAATTAGTTTTACTTTTTTTAAAAATAATTTCGAATAAAAAACTCAGGTTTAAAGTTTCTTTTTGTGTAAATATGTGACAATGATAATCGTAGCATTTTATTTCTTTAAGGTATTAATTTGATATCTATAATTTGTTAAAGCTGCTTAGACAATATGTTACCTGCTGATATGTTATTTTAATTACAATTCTTTATTTCCATTGTTAGCTATTTGCTATATATATACCGTATGATCCTGTATTTTATGAGAAACCGTTGTTTGCCATAAACTTCTTATGAATTTTATAAATAAATCATCATGTACTGTTTTTAATAAATAAATCATGCACTTTTTATCTATTTTCAATACCCCTGCTAGTTCTTCGATAGTTTTTGTTGGAGCCCCATTTTCTTCATCATTGAAGTCTTCAAAAAGATTAGTAGCCTCTATTGCACCTCTTACTCCATACTTTCTAAAATGAACTATTTCGTCACCTACGTATATTTTTAATAATGATTGATCTATAAGATCTATAATAAATTTCCATTCAATATTTGTTCTTAAGTGAAGTAAAACTGGATCTGCATATGCCAGATTCTCAGGACAATTGATATTCTCCTCAATTAATCGTCTTTTAGTAACTGGATTTATCCCATTAATGTATTTGAAATTAGAATTATCTTCATTTATACTAAGCCCCATTTTTAGCCATTGGTTTGCAAATTTTTTTATAAAATATTTTAATGAAGATATAGGGAAAGCACCAATTGCAAAAGCACACATATAACTAATATATGTAGATTCAAAACCGAAATCATATATAATTCGACCTATAACACCTGAAATTAGAATTCTTATCCAAACTGCATTAAGCGAATACGGAGTTAAATCTAAAATTCTAATTCTTTCTACAATATCATGCACTCCCCATACAAAAGCACCAATAAATGCAAAGGCCATTTCATTTTTAATTAGGAATGGTTTATAGCTAGATTTTAAATCAATGCCTCCTATTAAAAACATTATAGAAATAGAACATATTGAAATAGTAACAAAAAGTGCACATAGTGGGAAATAGTATTCTTTCTTGGAGAAATTTATACTTAAAAATAGCTCTTTAATACAAAATTCATTTGTACCAACTTTAAAATTTCCATAGTGTTCTTTAATTACTGCGTTTTGTGAGAAAATATTTTTAAACTTCAGTAATTTGCTTTTTTTTCTATATAGATAAGCCAAAAAAAGAAAAGGAAAAACAACTGCTGGTAATTCGACAAGAATAATAGTAATTAGTGTTTTCATTTTTCTAAGCATTTAGTTTCATTAAACATAATATCCTAACTATCAACATCTAATAATCTGTGTCATTACTCACATTAAATGATTAATACTTACAGAAAGCATATAATTTCTTTGATACTATTTCATTCAAATTATTTTATTATAACAATCCTGTAAATTGTGGGATTTTCTTGACAATCTTAATAGCTATATCTCCCAGTTCCTTTATATTATCTATTAATTGCGCTTGAGTAAGATTATCCTTTGAAGCTTGTTCAACTACTTTGACTAAAACAGAATATACTCTCAAATCTTCGGTGCCTGGAACAACGGAGTCAATTTCTTCTTTGGATAAACCTGTTAATGCATTAAGCTCTTCTTTATATAAACCATCAAATGCTGCATTTGCTTCTGCAAACAAGTCCTTAAATCTATTTTCTGACATAATTTTAATTTTTATTAGTTATTTTTTTTATTTGCTCTGATATTTCTTCTAATTGCTTATATGCATCGTCACTTTTAATATCGATATCCTTGCCTATTTCTATAGCTTTACCTACTTCTTTGGAAATTTTCATTAAAGAATCCGAGATTTTTTCATCAACACCTTCAAGTCCAATTAATGAAAGAGCTTCTTGTTGTGTTTCTTTTACTTTTCTAACCGATTTTAAATATCCCGTAATCGCATTATTAGCATAAATAGCGTTGCTATAGGACTGATTAACTGACTTTATAATTTCAGTTTCTTGCTTTATAATTGGAGCAAGCAATTCCTTTCTTTTACTTTCTATCTGTTTTCGCGCTGCATCTTGAAAATCAAACATTTCATTTACAGCATTTGAGGTTTCTTCCTTTCCTCCTATTTGACCTGCCAACTCAATCGTACCATATAATGAGGGTTGTCCATTTTCAAATGCATTTAGCTCACTTTTTAAAACATAATGAATAACAAAAGGAGCATATACATCATCTATAAAAGCATTAATGTCATTTTTAATTTGAGAAAAATGGATTTCTACCATATTACAATGTGCATCTTGTAACACTTTTAAATCGCCACCTAATGTTTGAGAAAGTGTAACCGTCTCAACGGGTACAGAAACGCATGCATTAAAAAAGATAATTATAGATAAAAATGAGATCAGTTTAATTAGTTTTAGTTTTTTCATATACTCTTCTTTTTAAATTTAAAGTATTGTCAATCTTCTATTTAGAAGGCGGTGTTCTTTTGTGTGGTACTACAGGAACTGTTTTAGGTCCCGGTTTTGGCGCATTAGGGTTCTTTCTTGGGGTTGGTGATGGTGTTGACCTTTTGTGAGGTTTAACAGGAACTGTTTTTTGTGCCATAATCTTTAAATTTTAGGGTTAATAAAAATTTATATTTTGGTAATTCTCATAATCTCATTTCTTTTTCACCAATTTCGCTTCCAGCGAATCAATAGTTTTAGGTCTCGTTTTACTTTTCAATTTTAGCTTGTATGACATTCATTACAGCAATAAAAACAGCCATTTACTTTCAGGTAAATTTTTTTAGCAACTCTTACTGCATCAAAACAAGTGTAAAAATCACCTAATAAAATTCTGTTATTCTCTTCAGGTAAAAATGAGCATCTATATTTATGTACCTCATGGTCCCCATTTTCTTGCGCATTTCTGTTAACATAATAAACTGCCATAATTTTAATTTTTAATTATTAGCATGTGTATTTTTAGGCACAATACACATTTAGTTATTAATGAAAATTAATACTCCAATTCGAATCCAACATGTACGTTCTTAATCCCAATATGGAATATCGGGATGGTAAGTGTTTGTGTGAAATTAGAAAATCTTTTTTATTAATGCAAGTTCTTGGTAATCAAGAAAAAGACGTTATTGTCTTATTTTAAGGATAGGTTGTTAAATATGCGCTTTTGTATCTTATTTAGAATGATCTAAATTATTGCGGGTTAAGGAAGTGAGGTGTTTATTGAACTTTTTTTTTAATAAGTACATCAATAGAAAAGACTGACCAATGTTAATTGGCCAATCTTAAAATCGAGATTTGTAACTTTTCTCAATAATATAATTTATATCCTTCTTTTAACCTGAATGACACTCTTTACTGCAATAAAAGCATCCATCAGAATTCTTGTAAATTCTTTTTGCTATTCGTATCGCATCAAAACAAGTATAAAAATCTCCTAATAATATTCTATTCTTTTCATCGGCCATATGTATACATCCTACCTTATGTATTTCATGGTTTCTATTTGATTGCGCCTTTCTATTAACATAATAAACAGCCATAATTTCTATTTTTATAATTAATAATTACACCTTTTTATTTTTCGCAATGCACCTGCTTAAGCTACTATGGCTTGCAAATAGTAAGCATTGCAAGTGAAAATAATAATTATTATTAAAAATAAAAAATTGCTAAAATCACAAGAAACCTATAATCCTTACATTACAATAGTTAGAGAGTAAAAAATAATTAATCTTTGGCATTTTATATGTTTGTTTGACAATATTTAGCTTTATAATTTTGTATATTTATACCATTAAACAAAGCCTTTGGAAAAACAAATAAAAAGAGTATTACTAAAAGAATTGCAACATAAACAGCAGTTTACCAATCGTGAATTGCAAAATATATTGCAAAAAATTAACCCTCAAGTTAGTAACAGTGCACATGCATGGTGGATTAATAGGCTAAAAAAAGATGGTTTTATTTCACATGTAGGTCGCGGAATATATTCCTTTCAGCATAAGAAAAAATATAAGCCTGAACTATCGCGCGTAGCTAAACAATTCTATAATAAAACCCATAAGCTTTTACCCAAAAATACTCCCATGCTTATATATGAGAATTTCAGCGTTACAGATATTCTAGGCATGGAAAGAATGAGTCATTATATATTTTTGCATGTACCCAAAGAGCATTTGGAGTTCTTTTTTTACGATATTTTACATTTAGGGAAACGCGTGTTTATAAAACCGGGAAAAGAGGTAACGGAGCGCTATATCACCCCTTTTAAGGAGTCAGTAATATTATATCCTTTACTTTCGGATATGCCTTTTTTAACTATTGGTGCTTATAATTCGCTTTCGCTGGAAGGTATGCTTGTACATTCTGTCATTTTTGGAGAAGAATACTACCGTGCAAGAGATATAGATATGAAATCGGCTTTTAAAATTGCAATGGATAATTACAATGTTAATATAAGTAAGCTACTTCGTTATGCTGCACGGCGCGAACGAAAAAAACAGATTATGGCTATTCTTTCCGAATTGGGGTACATCTAAATTTAATTATCAATAATTGATTCTAATTAACATACTTAACATTGTATTAACATCATAATATTCATATATGTTTTACATTTGTTTTATTACAAATTAAAAAAAATACAATATGAGTAAAAGACAATTTGGTGAAACAGTAGAAGGTTTTGATATTCCTGTTTTAAACGAACGTGAAATAAGAGCTACAGCAGGTATCCTTTTCCTGTTTGCATTTATTGCAATTATGATAGCAATTCTTAAGGGAAGCTTTGAAATGCTTAAATATTTTATTCTTGGTTTTCTTCTTGATTTTATAATTCGATTATTTGTTAGTCCAAAATATTCTCCAACACTGGTAATGGGACGATTAATTGTTAGTCGTCAGACACCCGAATATGTTGGTGCAACACAGAAAAAATTTGCATGGGTAATTGGTTTGGCATTAGCCATAATAATGTTTGTTCTAATTGTAATCCTAAATTCGTATAGTGTAATAACTGGTTTAATCTGTTTAATTTGTTTGATATTTTTATTCTTTGAATCGGCTTTTGGCATTTGTTTAGGTTGCCTTACTTATGGTTGGTTTTACGGTAAAAAAGCAAAATACTGTCCTGGCGAAATTTGCGATTTAAAAAACAAAGATGATATTCAGAAAACATCGTTTGTGCAAATCCTTATTGCTATTTTATTTATTGCATTTATAGTAGCTTCGGTATATTTATTTAGCGAAACGTTTAGCGAACCTCCAAGAGATTTATGGGAGATTCTAAGAGAAGCACGAGGTAAATAAAGATTGTGCTTTTAAGAGATTCTTCGTCACGATAATTTTAGGGATGTCGAAGTGTGTATTCAATGTTCATCCTTCGATAAACCTGTCTGCCGACAGGCAGGCTCAGGATGACACATAACGTCCCTCATGCCTACTATCAGGCAAGCTTATTTCCCTATTTGAAAAAGAAGAAATAAAATTATGTATTCCCCCTTGGAGAAGGGGGTTAGGGGGATCGAAATACTTAAAAAATCCCCCAGGAAGACTAAGCATAGCAATATCGGGAACAACGGGAACAACGGGAATTAGGAAATTGAAATACTACACTAAATTCCCCCTGCCTAACGGCAGGCAGGCTTAGTCCCCCTTTTAAAAAAAGGGGGAAATAATCTTCTTAAAAAATTCCTTCTAAGAAAAAAAGGAGAGATTAGAACTTTAAATAGCAAATCTCCAAATTAGTTTTCCGATAATGGTTGTGCGCTCAAGTGAAATACCATTATCGGTATTATACTTTTGGTTGATTACAAAATAGAAAAAGCTGCCAATTTTTGGGATCCAGTTTATACGATAATTTACAAGAATATCATCGTCTTCATTATTCCATTGAGCAAAAAGACTGGTTTGTAGTTTTGGATTAAATGCATAATCAATTCGTCCGCCCAGCTCATCGGTAATAAATGATTTTTCTGGTAACTGAATATAACTTCGCTGCCAGTCAAATCCCACATTAAGATGTCTATTAAGATTAATAAAAGTATATAATTCAAACCTTTGTCGATGACCTGTATAAAATTCACCTATATTGATTTCTGTTTGAGCTGCAATTTTTCTTCCTCTAAATGAATTAAACTGAATTTCGAAACGATGATCCCAATATCCTCCAGCAGGGATAAAAATACTATCGATAAGTTCAAAATCTTCCACTGGATTATCATAAAGATGCATGATATTTAATTCCATAGATTCACCACTCTTTGAAACAAATCCAAAAGGACGCCATTCATATGCTACTGTTTCAAGATCCTTGGTCTGATCATTTATAAAATAATTTATATCGATGGGTTTTAAGATAAGATTCCGAAAAGCTGGCATACTTTTAAATCTGGGGTTAAACTGTAATTCTGTATACAACATTTGATAATCCGTACGATTAGCAAAACCCATTTCCGGATTAAATTCTTTCTGAACAGTTGTAAAACCTGCATCAAATTCAGTTATATCATTAGGGTAATGCAAAAACAGATCATACGAAAAGTTATTTTTATTTAAGTTCTCGTTGTCGCCAAAAATATTGGTTTCAGAAAGTGCTACAGTTCCTCCAACAATCAGGTTCTTTTCGCCAAACAATTCTGATGTAGAGTATGTAAAGTTTGTTCCATAAACTCTATTATATCCTTTGTCGGAATATTTTTGAGTAGCAATAATTCCTACAGTCGATTGCTTAAATATATCTTGCTTTACATTAATTACTGAATAATTCGTAGTTGGAATACTATCTTTTGAATTGGTTTGTATCGACATCACTCCAATATTGGTTTTATTCAGTTTCCCAAAAAACCTCACTCCTCCTAATAATGGCACTTCAGTTTCTTGGTCTATCCCTATCCTTCGACTATAAAACAATCTATTGTTTCCAACATTCATGTCGTAGTAATTCTTTCCTTCCAAAAAGAATTGTCTTTTTTCGGGATAGTATAGTGAATATCTGGTAAGATTAATTTGTTTTCTGTCTGATTCAACTTGCGCAAAATCTGTATTTGCCGAAAAATTTAGTTTCAGTGTTGGTGTAATATCAATATTTACTTCTCCACCTATTTTTCCAGAATTATCTGTGCTCCCATCTTCAAATTCTAAACCACCTAACATATAGGGCTTTATCTCTATTTTTGTTCCTTGTTTTATATTACTAATTCCTGTCAGCTTACCTCCTTGCGAAATTCTTTCAACATCGTACAGTCTCGACCATCCTTGCCACAAGAGTTGTTCCTTTTTTCTTCGGATATTTCTTTCGAAATTAATTCCCCAAACCTGATCACTGTCTTTTGTAAACTTTAATGTGCTGTACGGAATTACCATTTCTATAAACCAACCTTTCTCGTTTATATCAACCGCAACATCCCACACTCCATTCCAATCTTTATTCCAATCTTTACCCTCATCGGCAACCCATACATCAGCCATAGCACCATTCGGGTTGGTAGCAAATAAATAACCATTTCTATTATCATTGAAAGTGCTAAGCATAATTTCTACATTATCGTCGCTACCCCAATTAAAATCACGAGCCATTTGCTGAGCAGAAATTTTATCAGGCTCGCTATCGAAACACCAAATGGCAAAATAAATTTCGTTTGTATTGTACACAACAGCAACTTGTGTTTTTTCTGTGGCAGGTTCTCCTTCGTTTTGTTCTCTTTGCGTAAAATTTTCGATTGGAATAGCTTGTAACCAGCAATCCTCATTAAGTTTACCGTCAAGCTTAATCGGATTCTCATAAAACATTGCAGTTAATATATCGGGCTTTGAATGTTGGCCAAAAATACTACTACTTAATAAAATGATTAAAAGGAAAGTTAGGCTTTGTTTCATCAATAATACTCTTAGTCTACCTTATTGTTTAATAAACAGTTTGTTAAAATTATTAATAATAATCAGACAATACAAAGATTGTATTAAAAGATTCTGATGGACAAAAATCAGAATAAAAAGAAATTAGTTTTGCTGTGCTTACTTCATGTCATTACTCCCTGTTGTCATGAGAAAGATCTACCCTGATAAAAGTGGCTAGGAGGACTGTATAATACAAAATCCTACTTTAGGAAAAGGGGAAATATTATTTTTGATTAGCTAAAAGCGATTTGGTTGATCACGCTAAAAATTGTAATTAGTACTTAAATTTGTATTGTAAATGTTGTTCCTTTATCAATCTCACTCTCTACATGTACAATAGCACCATTTTTATCAAGAAATTCTTTCATCAGCAAAAGTCCGATTCCGGCACTTCCTTCACCGGAAGTTCCTTCTTTTTTATGATCTTTATTATAATTGAATAAGTTTGATGCAGTGCTTTTACTCATGCCAATTCCGGTATCTTCTATTTCAACTACATTTTTTCCATCTTTAGAATTAACCCGAATAAAGATTTCTCCACCCGTATCGGTATATTTAACTGCATTTGATAATATATTTCTAAACGAAGTTTCTATCATTTTCTCATCTGCGTGGATAATAATATTTTCTGAATAAAACTCAGTAGTTAGTTTTTGTTCTTTTAATTTAATAGATTGACTATAAAATTTCACAACTTTTTTTAATACTTCAACCAGATTTACCTGTGTTTTATTAGCTTCTATCTGTAACATATCATTCTTCGACCAACTTAATAAATCCTCCAGTGTTGTATAACTATAATTAGCAGTTTCACTTAAAGTTGTAAGGATTTCTGTCAATCTTTCTTTTTTTATTGTATCAAGTTTATTTAAAACAAGTTTCAAAAATTCTCTTGAAACACCAATCGTACTTCGTATATCATGCGATATAAGTGAAAGTAATTTTGATTTTATCTGATTAGTCTGGTTTAATTGAATATTATTCTTCTTTAATTCCTGATTAGACATAAGTAAATTAAGGTCGGTTTCCAGACTGTATTTTACATTCAGTAATAAATTTTCAAAATTCTTATTGTAATAATTTTCTTTATTATCTAATATACAAACTGTTCCGAAAACTTCGCCATCAGGCCAATTTACAGGAAATCCCAGATAAGAAATCATATTAATATCCACATCGGGATTATTGCTTTTCCATACCATACTTTTTGTTGCATCGGGAACCAATAATTTCTGTTGTGTCCCTATTACTGTTTCGCAATACAATCCATAAATTAGTTTTGCTTCCTCACCAACTTCATAAGGATTTCCTTCAGTTTTGCTCTTTAAAAATACTTCTATTGTGTCATTATTTAATTTCATTATTAATCCGGAAGGAACTCCAATTATTTTTGTAGCAATATCGACCAAAGATTGCCATTTGTTTATTACATCGTCGATGATTGCTGGCTTTAAAGCGGAACCTATTTTAACTATTTTTGATTCCTGCTTTTCTCTTATTTTAATGGTTGAGTATTTTTCAGTCATATCGCTCACTGATTTAAATTTATATTCAAACGTACCTGTATTATAAAAATAAAGGAAGCTCAATTATAATACTGAAGTACTAAAGTAAATGTTTAATTACAAGTTATTTTTAGATACCTTTTTTGACGAACGTTGGGTAGTAGAGTATGAAATTCAAAATAATATTCCAATAATGAGATTTTAGTGTTTCAATAAAATTTCATTTAATAATTTGCTTATTTCATCTGCTCTGGTCAGAGTCATCATATGTGAACCGTTTTTTATCACATAATCGGGATCAGAAATATTTCTAAAAGGCAGAGTATGATCTTTTGTTCCGTGAATATGAATTATTTTTCCGGAATTTGAAGTTCTTTTCCATTTAATAATCATTCTTACAGTTCTTTTAAAGCTTACAAATTAAAATACACCTATTCTTTCCAACGTGAATTTCGCCAGTTTTGTTGTTGTTCTTTAGTAAGGAATGTCCACATGAGTATGCGGCTAATTTTATTTCCCTGGCCCATAGGAATGGTTTTTACCTCAACAGCTCCAAGTCTTTCAAGTGCTGCATACGCCAATTTCAGGTTTGCTTGCTTTGATATTAAGCTTGAAAACCAAAAACAAGATTCAGCAAACTTTTTACTCTCTCGAATCATTTCTCGTACGAATCGTTCTTCGCCACCTTCGCACCATAATTCGTTTTTTTGTCCTCCAAAATTAAGTGCTGGTTTATTAACTTTCTCTTGCTTTAAGTTGCTTACTTTGCGAATATTAACAGCTTTTGCTTCAGCTAAAGAAGAATGAAACGGAGGATTACAAACCGTTAAATCAATTTGCTCGCCTTTCTTCAGAATTCCATAAAAGAAATCCTTTGAGTTGTTTTGTAATCTTAAATCAATTTTTTCTTTCAAATTTGGATTCTGTTCCAAAATTTTATTCCCGTTTTCAATAGCAACAGGATCAATATCGGTTCCAATAAAATTCCAACTATATTCTTTTTGCCCAATTAATGCATAAACACAATTTGCACCTGTTCCAATATCAAGGCATGTTACATTCTCTCCTTTGGGAAATTTTCCATAATTACTTGCACATAAAATATCAGAAATATGGTGAATATAATCGGCTCTACCAGGAATCGGTGGACACAAATAATTCTCAGGAATATCCCAGTTTTCAATATCGTAAAAATGCTTTAGCAATGCTTTGTTCAACATTTTTACCGCAACCTTATCAGAAAAATCAATGGATTCGTCATTATAATTATTCAGCTTAACAAACTGCTTAAGTTCAGGGCAACTTGCAGTTAGCTTTTTAAAATCATAACGCTCACGATGTTTGTTTCGTTTGTGTAATCCTGGTTTTACCTTCGGATGATTTTTCTTTTTATTAGAAGTGTCTTTCTTCATTACTTTTCAACACGATATTTTAGTTGCATACCATGAAGGAAATTACGTAAAAATTGATCTTTACATGGTCGGTATTGATTCTGTTTAGGGTTTCGGAAAAATGCACTTAACTCAGTCTTGCTAATTCGCATATCTACCGATTTAAATATCTCAAGAATATCATCATCTCTAAGATTCAATGCAATTTTTAGTTTTCTAAAAATAATATTATTGTTGATTTTCTTTTCAGCTTTAGGTTGCTCTCCTTCTTTTTTACCTCGTTTTTCATTTATTAAACCATTAAGAAAAGTAGCAAGCTCTACATCAAGTATCCCCTGGAAATATTCATCATCATCTTTTTTTAACCAATTACTTATTTGAGCGCGAGACACTTCAATATCCGTAGAAGCAAAAATCTCAATCATTTTGTCATCACTAAAATCGAAAGTATAGCGTATTTTTCGGAGTATATCGTTGTTGTCCATAATCAGTTTTTTCTTTGAAAGAGAGTATAAACGTATTCGCGTGTATCGCCCGAAGGCATTTTATATGTGTGATCGAAAGCTTCAATTAACTCAAAATTGCTTCCAAGTCTTTTCTGGATCATCTCCAGATTATATCTGAAAACATATAGTCCACTGCATTTTTCTGCACCATCCAGATTAAAAGAAGCTATAATTACAAAACCATTTTTCTTTACCAGCTTTTGAATTAAATTAAAATAACTATTCTGCTCAGCAGGTTCATTAAAAAAATGCAATACAGCTCTGTCATGCCATAAATCTATCTCTCCAATATTGTTTAGCTCAGTTGGATGAGTTAAATCATCGACAACCCATTTTACTTTACTGCTATCGTTTCCTATTCTTTCTTTTAGCTTATTTAGAGCATTGGAACTTATATCATTTGCTATAATATTTTTGTAATCCAACTTTACCAACTCATCAATAAGTGTACTCGCTCCTGCACCAACATTCAATATAGTAGCATCTTTTTTTAGATTGCATTTTTTAATCAATTTTAAGGATTGTTCAGGATTATCTTCGTACCATCCAAGTTTTTCTACATCTCTTGTATAGGTTTTATCCCAATGAGATGTGAGATTGTTTTCAGATGGTTTTTCAAAAGAGCCACAGCAACTACATTTTGCACTCATTTTTATTTCAAATTTAGAATTGTTCTGCCTTTAAGTTTACCTTGCAGAATCAAATCAATTTTAGAGTTTAATTCTTCCATAGAAATTTCAGTGTAAATATCCAATAATTTTTCAGGTTTCCATTCATTTGCTAGATTTTTCCATACAATTTCTCTCTTATTCATTGGATAATCTTGTGAGCCAATACCTAATAATGACACACCTCTTAGAATAAATGGAAAAACTGTAAGATCAAGTTTTGGAGATGCAACATTTCCACATGTAGTAACCACTCCCATGTGACCTGTTGATTTTATAATATTGTCAAGAATACTTCCTCCAACCGTATCAATTCCTCCTGCAAAATGAGCTTTTAGCATGGGACGAGTATCTTCCTTTTCAAAATCTTTTCGCAAAATAACTTCGTCTGCCCCCAGATTCTTCAGAAATTCCTGTTCCTGTTCCTTACCTGTAATAGCAACAACCTCATATCCTAATTTTGCAAGAATAGCAACACTTAAGCTACCAACACCACCTGTTGCTCCTGAAACTACTATTTTACCATCATTAGGTTTTATCTGTTCTGCAAGTTTTAACACTGATATCCCAGCTGTTAAGCCAGCAGTGCCAAGTATCATAGATTCTTTCATGTTCATTCCTTCAGGCAACTTTACAGCCCAATCTGAAGGTACACGAATGTATTCTCCAAAACCACCATCCGTATTCATTCCAAGATCATAACTAGTAACAATTACTGAGTCATTTTCTTTAAATTTAGTAGTATTTGAATGGACAATAGTTCCTACAGCATCAATACCGGGAGTATGTGGATAATTTCTCGTAACTCCCTTATTTCCAATAGATGAAAGTGCATCTTTGTAATTTAAAGATGAATAGTTAACCCTAATAAGTAAGTCTCCAGATGGCAAATCTTCAATTGATCTATTTTTTATACTTCTAATAAAGTTGCCGCTTTGCTCTTCTACAACAAATGCTTTAAAATCTCTTGATTTCATTTTTCGATTTAGATTTTTGTTAACGAAACACTATAATTAAATTATGTTCTTATAGCTAACAATATTTAAATTTAAAAGTTCTTTATCATGCAAAAGTTAAATAAACATTCCATTAAAGCTTAGCTCAACATTTGAGCTACTTTATCATCAATTAATTCTTTAAACTCTTCGCAACATGCAGTTGTTTGAACATAATAAGTATTGGGTGCTTCAAAAACAAGCTTAAATTCAGCACTTTTATCGTGAGTAAGACACTTAATTTCAGAAATACTTGCTGAAATTATGGAAGTATATGCCTGCTCCATTCCTGGATTTGGTTTTCCTTCAGGATTTTGAAATACAATTTTATGCATATGATTTGTAAATAATATGCATGTAAGTTACGTCTTAATTCGACTTTAACAAATTGGGAATTTAATAAATTACGGAATAATTTTTATGGCTGTAGATTTAAAAGAAACCCAAGTTTCTGATCCTTCCTTAAAATTAAACTTTTGTAATGATTCTTCAGAAATTACAACTGAAAGCTCAATACCAATATCTACAATAACTTCTTGGTTTGTAAGGTAAGGGATTATTTGTTTTATTTTTCCCTTAAAATTATTCGTAGCACTTGATTCGATTTCCTTGTTCGATAGAATTATTTCCTCGCCACGAATAATTATTTTACCTTTCAATAACTCGTCTTTATTTGAGACTTTTATCTCTAAATTATTGTTAATTTTAGCTGTATTGTTAGGTGTAAACTCGCTAATAAAAAAGTTTTTTATACCTGTAAAATTGGCCACAAATTCATTGGCTGGTTTTTTAAAAACCTCTTTAGTTAATCCTTTCTGGATTATTTCACCTTCATGTATAACAGCAACTTTGTTTGATAAGGCAATGGCTTCTTCATAATCGTGAGTTACATGCAAAATAGTTACTCCGCTTTGATTAATTTGTCGCAACAAATTGCGCAGTCCTCCTTTAAGTTGTACATCCAAAGAAGCTAAAGGCTCATCCAATAAAATGCAATCAGGTTTTGAAACAAGCATTCGTGCTAAAGCTACTCTCTGCAATTCTCCTCCAGAAAGATTTTGTGTATTTCTATCTAATAAATGTTCAATATTTGCTAATTCAGCGTATTTAGAAATTAACAATTCTTTTTCAGTATTGCTGATTCTTTTTCCTTTTAATGGGTACGCAATATTCTGCCCTACAGTTAAATGCGGAAAAACAGAGTAATCTTGAAAAACGATTCCTACTTTTCGATTTTGAATTTTATGATGTGTAATATCTTCGTTATTTAAAATTACCTGGCCGGAGTTTGATTTAATTAAACCTGCGATAATTTCTAACAACACAGTCTTACCAACTCCAGATTTTCCTAAAAGAACATAATAATCTCCTTTATCTAACGAAAGATTTATATTCTTAAGTTGGAAATCTCCAAGCTTTACTGATATGTCTTTTAATTTAAGCATTTGCTGAATCTTTATCTTTTGAGAGCATTCTTAAAAAAATGAAAAACACCAAGCAAACTAAAATAAATACTACAGAAACCGGTCGAGCATATTTTAATCCAAAAGCTCCGAAGCGTTCGTAAATCATTACAGGAGTTATCATTGGATGATAAGCAACAATTACCACAGCCCCAAACTCACTTAATCCGCGGGCAAACATCATAATTAATCCCGATAAGATATTTTTCCAGGCCAAAGGCAGTGAAATAGTAAAAAATACTCTAACAGGTGATGCTCCAAGATTCAGAGCCGTTTTTTCCAATTTAACTGGCACATTATTAAATCCATCGCGTGCCGCATTAATTAAAAAAGGAATACTTACAAATGCCATTGCAATAGCAATGCCTATAGGATGCCCTACAAAATTTAAACCAACCGAAGATGCTGCTTGGCCTATAACTGAGTCGCGCGAAATAAAACCTAATATAGCTATCCCTGCGGCCGAATGCGGTATAACTATGGGTAAATCGACAATGCCATTTACCAGTTTTTTCAATTTGAATTTTGTTCTGGCCAAATAATATGCGAGCGGAATTGCTCCGATAGCAAAAAATAAGGTTGATAAAAAAGAAACCCGAAGCGTTAACCAAATACTATCAATTACTTCCTGATCTTGCGTTGTCTCAAAAATTTGAGTTGGCGAAGTTGCTAGAAACATGCTAGCCAGAGGAGCTATTACAAAAAGTAATATCAATCCTCCAAGAAAAACAAATATGATTGGCGTGCTTCGGTTATTCATTTTTAATTTTTAAAGAATGTTGGTTTTACTGTTATCATAGTAAAAAAGTATTGTTGCAAACCATCTCCTTCAATTCCTTTTACATACTCCAATGTTTTTCCTCCAAACAACATTCCGTAACCTAACTGTAAATTAATAATATCGTTCATTTTCCAGGTTGCAACCAAATCAATTTCATTTGCTAAAAATTTATCTTGCTTTTCGCCTTCGTAAATATAATTATTAGCAAGAGCTAAATAATGATAATGTGTAGATAATTTCCAATTATCAATTTTAGTGAAATCTACTTTTAGATATCCATCAACTAAACCCGCATTTTGAGTTGTCTTCGGAGTGCTAAAATAATCCATCATTCCATTAAACCAATGTTTTGCACCATATAAAATATCAAATGCATTGTCCTTTTCATTGGTTAAATCAGTTAAATCGTTACCCGACATGTATTCAATTCCACCTGTCAAGTTTAAAACTGAACCAAACTTACGAGCATAACTTGCGCTTGTATAATAAGCACTTACATCCTGTCCTGTTTTATTTTTTCCGGTCTGATAAAATCCTCTTAACTGAAAATCGTTTGCATCATTTTTATATTTAACTATACCTCCAGTTGTAAATCTGTAATAATCTGTATTGGTGGTGCCCTCTTTCTGGTAAGCATCTGTTATTGTCAGATTTGCAAGAGACCAATTTTGAAATTTCTTCTCTAACCAAATAACATTCAAAAACTTATAATTGCTGATTTGATCAGAATAATCAGTTCCAAAATTTGAAACTTTTGCTTGATTAAAAGCAGTTATCATTTTAAAATTGAAAGTTTCTTTTTTAAAATCCATGGTTAACCCATCGTGTGAAGAACTTACCTGATTCCAGTTAGCTGCTGAAAAAAGTCGTTTATTATCAATATTTATTGCCTGTCGACCAGCTGTTATAGCCCAATATTCATTCAATTTTAGTTTAAAATATGCTTCAAATAAACTTATTCCAGGATCATCAACTTTTAGTTTTGATTCACCCCATACTCGGTAATCCTGAACAGACAATTTGGATGTGATATTATTGTATGTGTGATTTAAATTTAATCTTGTTCGTTGAGTAATAAAATAAGCTGGATTCGAATCTTCTGTTTTCAATGTTTTGTACCCATCTCTAAATTCAAATCTTGGACGGTACTCGCCATCAATTTTTAATTGTGCTTTAATTGTAGATATTGTAAGAATAACAAATGCTAGTAAAAATAATGTACGTTTCATTTCAAATATTAATTAATTGGATTTGCGAATTGTTTTAATTGTTCTGGAATTGCATTATAAGTATCCGATGATGTGGGAACCATAGAAGGTTGTCCATTCTCTTCCATTATTCTTGAACCTCCTTCTTTTGATAGAATAAAATCAACAAATTTTAATGCTAACTCTTTATTGGGAGCATTTTCCAAAATTGTAATACCGTAAACCATAGGCTGGCCTATTTTTGTAATTGTAGTTCCAGGTTCTTTACCAACGATATCTACTTTAGCCTCTTTATAAAATTCTCTCAACTCAGGATTCTTTAAATTAACTGAATCTGGTAGAATAACATACTTTAGTCCGTGCTGTTGAGCAACCGATCGGTATAGAAACAAATAATCAATTGTATTAGATTCCAATAAAGCTAATAAATCTACTTCTTTGGGACGAATGTATTCCTGATCTTTAGAAATGATTTTATCGGCAAATCCGTTTAAATTATAATATTGCTCAGACAATTGTGATGTTAAGAGCGCACGGTATCCACAAGGATCCGAGTTTGGATCAGCTCTACCATAAATAACATCATCTTTTAGTAAAATTTCGTGCCAGTTTTGAGCATTTATTTCGTTTGAATATCTTGAATCATCATGATATACAATTGCCATTTCGTTACTGGCAAATTTGATATTCCAACTTGCGAAATCAGGTATTAATAATTCATCGATAATAGTATAATCTGCTGATGCCATAATATCACAATCTTTATTAAGATCTGTTATTTTTCTTGCACATTTTACGCTCCCTGCCGATTCTAATAATATTTCAGCATTTGGATTTAATTTTACAAATTCATCTTTCATTTGCTTAAGTGGAACAGAAAGACTCCCTGCATGAAAAATAATTAATGTATTTTTTTCTTGATTATTAGAATTGCAACTAACTATGATTAGCGCAATAATTAACATGCTTAATAAAATTTTAATTTGTCTCATTGTTTGTTTCTTTGTTTAAATTAGGATATGCAAAATTATACATGTCGTCATGAAAAAGAAATTTTTTACTGATTTTTAAAGAAAGATAGAATCATTCTAAAATAAGTATTGATAATTGAATTAACGAAAAAGATATTAATAAAATAGGCTCTGAAATTAAAAATCCAGAGCCCTTTATAAATTTAAAATGACATTTTATTCTATTAGCAAAAAGATAACCATGAACTATTTGATTTATAATCCTCTTTAGGAGAGGTGCTTGTTTGAAAATTGAATGAACTTACTAAACCTGAAATTTCATGCTTAATACTTTCTAAACTATCTTGAATTAAATCTGATCTAAAACCTTTATTTCCCAGATCAGAAACTTGATTTGCAGAAACAACTCTACTTATAATTTTACCTAAATCAACTATTTTACGTTGAGGTAATTTTATATCAACATTAAAATCTAATATTGATTTAAAGTAATCGGCTACATTCTGAGTTAAATTATAAGTCTTTAGAAATTCAGAGAGATTCATAATCTTTTGATTTCCCATTAATTTCATTACCATTTCTGATATTTGTGTGTATAGCAAATCATTAGCCCCCTCGAATATTTGAAATGGTCGGGAGTCTACTATTCCTCTTGAGCCAACACTCTCAGCTTTGTAACCATTGGCTCCGTTTAGTTGTGTTAAAGTCTGTGCCGACTCTTGCATTAAATCGGTTACATGAGCTTTCATACTATTTGCCTCAACGGCTGCCAAAGCCAGATTATTTTCAATTCCACTGTAATTGGCACTTCGAGAACACATTGCTGAACTAACTGTAAAAGCGCTTTGAATTCTTCCTATTTGATGCTGAACCTGATCCAAAGCCATTAATGATTTGCCTCCTACAAAACGAGAGTTGCAATGTTGTATGGCTTCATCTAACATTCTTCGAATAAAACCCATTCCCATTCCCGGAATTTGGAAACGACTTCGGTGTAAAAGATCCATCATTAACTTAAGACCCGTTGATTCCGGTTCAAGTTTGAATTGCTCAGGTACTTGAATATCAACAATATTTTTCCCATAAGGAATAGGATATAGCCCAATATTGTTATAATATTCTTCCACCTTAATTGCCTGATCTGGTTGCTGCACATCGCAAATAAAAAAGTCAATATCTCTTCCCAGATCTCCATTCTCATTCTTCTGCCGTGAGGTCATAATCCAATAGTCTGCCATCCCAGTTAATCCTTGCCAGTGTTTGGTTCCCTGAATATGATAATTTGAACCCGTCTTCACATTTGATGTTTGCATATTCAATGCATCACTTCCATAATTGGGTTCAGTAATCATTAATCCACCCATGTTTTGTTTCGTTAAGAACCTTTTAAAAATATCTCCTTTAACACTTTCCTGAGCATATTTTGCCACCGGCTCAAGAAAAAGCCCAATATTAATTCCAAAAGCGAGCGATAAGGGAAGTGATTCATAAGAAGCAGCATCTAAAACCCCTAAGCATTCTTTTACATTCGCACCGCGACCTCCATATTCTTTTGGAATAGCAACTGAAAAAGGATTTGTCGCCATAATATCTTTTAAAACCATATCGGGAAATCCCCGCTTTTGAATAAATTTTTCAATATCATCTTTTTCATAAAAAACACTTTTTAATGTTTTTTTCAAATTATCTATAAAAGCAGAAAAAGAAATCTGATCTGTTATATTTAAAATATTCATTAGTTAAAAGATTTTATGATAAATCACCCACAATCAGGCTATTATTCCAACCAACTCTAGCCACTGTTATAGAACCTGAATGCCCAACAAAAAAAGAATCTCCAGTTATAAACAGGAGATTCTTTAATGTGTTCAGAATAATATAATTTTATTTCTAGAATGCGAACTTAATTCCTTGTGCTAAAGGCAGTTCTTTGCCATAATTTATAGTATTAGTCTGACGTCGCATGTATGCTTTCCATGAATCAGAACCTGATTCTCTTCCACCACCAGTATCTTTTTCACCACCGAACGCACCACCAATTTCAGCTCCTGAAGTACCGCTGTTTACATTTGCAATACCACAATCGGAACCAACTTCACTTAAAAACTGCTCACTTTCTCGCATATTCAACGTGAACAATGCGGATGACAAGCCCTGGGGAACACCATTATTCAACTCTATGGCTTCGTCGAAGTTTTTATATTTAATCAAGTACACTATTGGAGCAAAAGTTTCTTCCTGAACAATATTATAATGGTTTTCTGCTTCAGCAATTGCTGGAACAACATAATTACCAGATGAATATTTTTCGCTTTCTAAAATATTACCACCAAATAGGATTTTACCACCTTCTTTTTGTACTTCATCAACTGCATGTTTAAATGCATTTACCGAGTGAATATCAATAAGTGGTCCTACAAGTGTGTTTGAATCCAAAGGATTTCCAATTTTACAAACAATTTGTTTGTAAGCATTTACCAAACGATCTCTAACTTCATCGTACACTTTTTCGTGTACAATTACTCGTCGTGTTGATGTACATCTTTGTCCCGCTGTTCCAACAGCACCAAATACGATAGAAGGAATCGCCATATCAAGATCGGCAGAATCTGAAACAATAACAGCATTATTTCCGCCTAGTTCTAAAATTGTTTTACCCAATCTCTGTCCGACAATCTCTCCTACTCTTTTTCCAACAGCAGTTGAACCTGTAACTGAAAATAGAGGAACTCGTTTATCAGCTAAAAAATTATCGCCTAACACCGATGATTTTGCAATAATAAGACTGAACACACCTTCAGGTACGTCATTATCTTTAAGAACCTTCTGCACAATGTTCATGGTTGCAATAGCAGAAAGAGGTGTTTTAGAACTTGGTTTCCAAATTACCACATCACCTGCAATGGCTGCAAGCATTGAGTTCCATGCCCACACAGCAACCGGAAAGTTGAAAGATGTAACCAATCCAACTAATCCAACAGGATGATATTGATCGTACATTCTGTGATCACTACGTTCAGAGTGCATTGTAAATCCATTTAATAAACGAGATTGACCAACTGCAAAATCACAGATATCGATCATTTCTTGTACTTCGCCTAAACCTTCTTGATAAATCTTTCCCATTTCAAGACTTACAAGTTTTCCTAAATCATCCTTAGCTTCACGAAGAGCTAATCCCATTTGACGAACAATTTCGCCTCGTCTAGGAGCTGGTATTTCACGCCAAACTTTAAAAGCTTCCTGAGCTTTTTTTACTACAACCTCGTAATCATCTATAGTAGCATTATTTACTTTGGCAATTTCTTTCCCATCAATTGGCGATTCAGATGTTGTAACAGCACCTTGAACATCAAACCATTCAGTTCCGGTTGTTACACCGGAATTAACTTCTTTAATTCCAAGTCTTTCTAAAAGTTCTTTTATGTTAAATTCTGTTGTTGTCATTTTATCTATATATAATTTATTTATGTCACACTGAGCCTATCGAAGTGTGAGTTATTGCGTTATTATATTTATTTCACTCTTTTGTCATTCCGGGCGAAGACCCGGAATCTCTATTTGTTAATATTAGATTCCCGCCTGCGCTGGAATGATATGGGAGACAATTAATCTTCCATAAATGGATACTTATAACTTGTTGCCGGAACAAAACATTCTTTTACTGTTCGTGGAGTAACCCAACGCAATAAATTTAGTTTCGAACCTGCTTTATCATTCGTTCCTGATCCACGTGCTCCACCAAACGGTTGCTGATTTACAACAGCTCCAGTTGGTTTATCGTTAATATAAAAGTTACCTGCAGCATGCTCCAGCTTTTTCATTGTATCTTCTATTATATATCGATCTTTAGAGAAAATAGATCCTGTTAAAGCATAAATTGAAGTTTTATCAACTAACTCAATAGTTTCTTCAAACTTAGTGTGATCATAAACATAAATAGTAAGTACTGGGCCAAATAATTCTTCTTCCATAGTTACATAATGAGGATCTTTAGTAAGAATTATAGTTGGTTCAATAAAATATCCTTTCGATTTATCGTAATTTCCTCCATGAATAATTTCTACATCTTTATCCTGTTTTGCACGATCAATATAACCTGAAAGTTTATCAAATGATGCTTCATCAATAACCGCATTTATAAAGTTTGAGAAATCCTCAACTGGTCCCATTTTAATGGTATTCATATCACACTTTATTTCGCAAAGCACCTCATCCCATAAATTATCTGGAATATATGCTCTGGAAACTGCTGAACATTTTTGTCCTTGATATTCAAAAGCTCCACGAGTAATTGCTGTAGCAACTTGCACTGAGTTTGCTGTCTCGTGAACTAAAACGAAATTTTTACCTCCAGTTTCACCCACAATGCGTGGATACGATTTGTAATTCGCAATATTGTTTCCAATTTCTTTCCAGATATTCTGGAATACAGAAGTAGAACCTGTAAAATGGATTCCTGCAAAATCAGGATGCGAAAAGATCACTTTCCCTGCAGCTGGTCCTGATACAAAAACAAGATTTATAACACCATCGGGCAATCCTGCTTCCATAAAGATTTCCATAATTATTCGTGCTGCATAAATCTGAGTATTAGAAGGTTTCCACACAATGGTATTTCCCATCATAGCCGGTGCCGATGGTAAATTCCCTGCAATTGCTGTAAAATTGAAAGGAGTTAATGCAAAAACAAATCCTTCCAAAGCACGTTGTTCTGTTCTATTCCAAATTAATTCATCTGATTCTGGTTGCTCATTGTATATTTCCGTCATATACTGAACATTGAATCTAAGAAAATCTGATAACTCACAAGCTGCATCAATTTCTGCTTGATGTACAGATTTTGATTGTCCTAACATCGTAGCTGCATTTATTCTTGCACGATAAGGTCCTGCAATCATTCCAGCCGCTTTCAAAAAGATTGATGCACGTTGTTTCCACGACATGGATGACCATTTTTCACGAGCATTTAATGCTGCATCAATAGCATCTTTTACATTATCTTCATTCCCTCTGTGATAGTGTCCTAATAAATGTTGATGATCATGAGGTGGATGAATTTCTATTTTCTTTTCAGATCGCACTTTTTTACCATCAATAATCATAGGTACATCAACCACATGCGATCGTGACCACTCTATTGCTTTTACCAGCCTCTCTCGTTCCGGAGAATCTTTTTTGTAAGTCAATACCGGCTCATTTTTAGCCGGTGGAGCAAAGTATAAACTCTTTTGCATTTTAAATTAAATTTTATCTGTTTAACATTCTTTTATCTTTATTATGCGATATGCAAATATATGCATATCGTTCATATATCAAACAAGACTTTTGTCATGTTTAGAAAGACTCTAAATAAGCTTTCAGATACATAACAAAAAACTATTTGCTATGTTTAAAACAAATTGACATTTTAATACTATTTAATTTAAATCATTAAATGCAAGTGCCTTAGGGTGATTTCCAAGTTTAGAGTTTTTCATTCAAATCTGATGAGAGCAAGTATTTTCAAAACAAGATTTTAATCATACTTGAGGTTTCACTATTTTATTTATTTTTGTCCTTAAATTATAAAAATAACGAGCTATGTTTAAGACAAATGAATATTTCGACGGTAAAGTAAAATCTATTGCTTTTGAATCAAATGAAGGTGCTACTACAATTGGAGTTATGGCTGCAGGTGAGTATGAATTCGGAACCTCAACAGTTGAATTTATGACTGTGACATCTGGAATAATGACAGTGCAACAACCAGGTGAAACAGAGTGGAAAGACTATAAAGAATTTGAAACTTTCAGAGTTGAAAAAGATGTAAAATTCAAAGTTAAAGTTGCAGGCGATACTTCTTATCGTTGTTTGTATAAGTAATCTTAATTACTTGTAAGAAAATATTGAAATACAATAAGCTGTAATGTTTGTTGTATTTTTTATTTGATATCGATATGTTTATATTTGCATAATGAATTAAATCTTGAAATTATGGCAGGCCCAAAAGGATCAAAATATTATGATATTTTTTTAAAGTTCAAAGTCTGGCTTGAACATGCCGATGGAGAAAGTATTTTGGGTAATGGGAAATTTGAGTTAATAGATTATATTGATCAGCTTGGATCGTTAAAAGCCGCTGCAGATAAGTTGGGAATTAGTTATCGAAAAGCCTGGGGAATGATTAAAGATGCCGAGGAAAAATTGGGTTTTTGTTTAACTGATAAGCAACGAGGAGGACAACACGGAGGTAATTCAACATTAACTCCTGAAGGTAAAGAATTAATTGAAGCATATAAAGAATTATTAAGTGAATTTGACACTGCAATTTATCAGATCACTAAAAAATTCTTTAATAAAGTGAATAAGTAAATGATATATTTTGTTGGATTAGACGATACAGATAATAAAGACTCGAGGGGAACAGGTTTTAAATCACGTGAGTTAGGTAAACTAATACACGAGAAAAATCTTGGAGAAGTGGAATCAATATCTCGTCACCAGTTGTTTGTTCATGATAAAATTGCTTATACATCACAAAATAGTTCGGCTTGCTTAATTGTTGAATCAGATAAAGGAGAAGAATTAAAAGATTTTTGTGAAGCATATTTAATAGATGTAGCTGAAGTTGGATCAGATGCTGGCTTATGCTTTGCAAAAAAAGATCAGATTAATGACGAAATCCTAAGATGGGGAAGACGAGCAAAAAAAGAAATATTACAGAAAGAAGAAGCATATAAATTAGCTGAAGCTGCAGGGATGTTTTTAAAAGGATATACAGGCGAAAAAATTGGAGTAATAGGCTCTCTTGCAGGTGTTGGATTAAGAAGAGGTGGAAACGATGGTAGAAATATCTGGTTAAGTGGACATGAACTTCGCGATTTAAGTGGAGTTTATAATATTGGAGAATTAAAAAATATAATTAATATAGAATCGGTAACAACTAAAGATGGAGTTGAAGTTAGTGATAATGAAAAACTTGAAGTTGGAGAATGGTTACGACCACCGATTAAGAATAATAAAAATACAGTAATTGTTGAACAAAGTAAAAATGCAGACTATGAATGGAAGTGCGTCACAAAAGACTATATCAAAAGCATATCAGACTAATACATTATCTCTTGTATTAGAAATTTTACTCCTTTTAACATTAGGAGTATGTGCAATAGTTGTACGATCATATTTAAGAATTCCTTTAGGAATTCCTGGACGACATGGTTTAGAATTTATGGCAATTTTGATGATAGGTCGCAGAATATCAAAGATTCCTTTTGCTTCTGTTATTGCAATGCTCGGTGCTACCAGCTTTATGTTTATGCCTTTTATTGGAATTAAGGATCCATTCTTACCTGTTATTTATCTAATCATAGGTGTTGTTCTGGACATATTATATTTTGCATTTAAAAATCCTGCAAACAGATTAGCAATTCTTTCCTTAATCGGAGGTTTAGCATATATGGTTATTCCTATAAGCCGGCTTGGAGTTTATTTATTTACCGGAGTTTTGGAAAGATCTTTTATTAAATCTGGCTTTATTATTCCAATTCTTTCACATTTTGCTTTTGGTGTAGCAGGTGCTTTACTTGGAGCAGGATTAATCTTCTCTATTAAAAGAATCAGAAGAAGAAAATAATTTTTATAATAAACTATTAATCAAAAACCTTTAATGCAATACGATATGAAAAAAACAACATATCGAATAAAAATATCAGGACTTGCAAGTTTTTTACTTCTTGCTTCAGTCCTACTTTTTATTTCATGTGAAGAAGAAGAAAGCCCTATACGTCCAAACCCGACAATAAGTATTTTAAGTGGCCCTGATTATGTGTCATCTGATACAACAATTTCAGTTGGTGAAAAATTTACAGTTGGAATAAATGCAGAATACAATGGATATAATATGCTTTCCAATTTTTATATTAAAATTAACGGAGTAAGATACATTGATTTGGGTATTTACAAAGAAATCTATATTAAAGAAGTAGAAATAACAAAAGGCCTTGATGATATTGAAGAAATTGAATTTATTATTCGTGATATTAAAGGAAACTCTGATAGTACAAGTCTTACAATATCAAAAAATCCTGAGGTAGTTTACAGTGAAATTGTTGAATTTAATAATATTACCTTGGGTGCACAAAATAGTACTTCACATGGAAGTTTCTTATCATTTAGCAACGGTACAGATTATAATTTAGAAAGTGCATACAATAATCAGGAGCTTATTAATATGGCTTATTTGTACGATAATTATGATGATTTTGAAGAGAGTATAATTTCATCTCCTGGTGGAAATATTGACGCAGCGTTTACAGGTGAATTTGGAATGTCAAACTGGACTACCAGAAATACAATTCGTTATGCAAGAGAAAAATCTGATATTTCAGTAGCTGAATTCGATGCTGCAGCAAATGATAGTATTCTTATTGCTAATACCTTCAGTTACGATAGTGGTGGAAGAAAAACTAAATACTTAGCACCTGATGATATTTATGTATTTGTAACTGATGATAATCGTACTGGAATATTTAAAGTGATTAGCACCTCAGGAGAAGATGCCGGAAATATTGTTATTGATATAAAACTTGAAAAAATAAACAAATAGAGTATTAATGAAAAAGATTTTATTCACAATAATTTCCGTTTTTATATTTTCAGCTTCTATAATGTCTCAAAATATAGTTACAGGTATAATTCTTGATTCAGAAACAAACGAACCATTAGCAGGAGCGAATATAATAGTTAAAGAGCTACAGCGAGGAATATCTGCCAATACTGAAGGAAAATTTCAATTCGAAAATATTGAAACAGGAGAATATACTTTTAAAGTTTCTTTTGTGGGTTACTATGATAAAGAGCAAGAAATAAATATTATCGAAGGCAATAATCACTTTGAAATAAAACTTAATCCTTCAGCTGTTGAGATGGAAAAAGTAATCATAACTGCAACCTTAACTGAAAGAAAGATTAATGATTTGCCAATTCAGAGTGCAGTTATAGAAAAAGAAGAAATTGAGCAATTTCCATCATCAAACGTAGATAATCTTCTGCAATCTATTGCAAATGTAAATGTAAACAGAAGCTGGGGAATCTTTTCGAAAAATGCTTCTGTAACAATGCGAGGATTAGATGCTGCACAAGGTGTTTTAGTTTTATACAATGGTGTTCCTTTAAACAAAACTGCTGGTGGTTCTATAAACTGGCATATGATTTCGCCCGATAGAATTGAAAAGATAGAAGTAATAAAAGGACCAAGCTCAGCGCTTTATGGAAATAATGCTATGGGTGGAGTCATTAATATTATAACTAAAAAAACAGACAAAGCTGTTTCTGGTGACATTCGTTTAATGGGAGGTAGTTACCAAACTTTAGGTGGCAAATTCGATTTGGAAGGAAACCAGAAAATTAAAGGAAAGAAATTATATTGGGGTTTAACAGGCTTTTATCGTCAGGGCGATGGTTATATAATTGAACCAAAAGACATTCGAGACTCTACCGACGTTGAAGTATATTTAAAAGAAAACCGAATTGGAGCAACACTTGGCTATGAATTTAACGATAAAAACAAAATAGAAGTTGAATATAGTTACTACGACGACAAACGAGGTGATGGTCGTCAGGTGTATTTTGAAGATGGCGGTTATGTAAAATATACAACACATTTTGTTCGCACTAAATATAATGGAGAACTTGGAAAGTTTAAGGTAGAAGCAGATGCTTATCTTCAAGATGAAAATTATTATCAGTTTAGTGAAAAAACTAATGCTGATGGAAACTATAAGGTGTATTATAAAGATCAGATTTCTCGTGACTATGGTTTGTGGGCAAATGCTACCCGTAAATTTGGAGAAAAAAATTGGTTTACTGTTGGTATTGATATAAAGCAAGGTTATATGGATGCCTCTGATATTTATCTTACATCAACAGATACTTTAATGAGAGAAGGAAAAGTGCAATCTTATGCTGCATTCATACAAGACGAGCATCGATTATTTAATGATAAACTTAAAATAATAGCCGGATTACGATTCGACTATGCCCGTTTTTACGATGGTCATATTCATGTAGGAGATCCTACTGTAAATACAGGTTTTGCAGAACCAGTAACAGAAAGTTATGGTAATTCAAATTGGACTGCCTTAAGCCCTAAATTGGCTTTGCAGTATGAAATTATTCCTAAAATAAAATCTTATGCTTCAGTTTCGACGGGGTTTATGCCTTCAAAACTTGATGATTTAATTTCGTCTCGTAAAGTAAGTACTGGCTTTAAAATTGCAAACCCAAATTTACAACCACAAACACTTACAAATTACGAATTAGGATTCAATACCAAACCATTTAAAAATGCACAGTTTAAAACTGCAGCTTATTATTCGGTAGGTAAAGATTTCCAGTATTTTGTAGAAACCGGGAATGAAGTAGATGGGCAAAGAGAAGTAACAAGAGAAAATATTGCAGAGATTGAAATCTATGGAGCTGAGTTTTTCTTTCAATATGATTTTAACAAGAATATCACTTTTAAAACAAATTATACTTACAATAATTCATCTATTAAAGAATTTGATTTGAAAGATTATTACGGCGATGATATTACAGGTAAGAAAATTTCCGAAGTTCCTTGGCACCAAACATTTACGGGATTATTCTGGAGGAATAAGTATATCAACACAACAATTATTGCAAACTATGTTGGAGAAATGTATTTAGACGAAGCTAATAATCAAATTGTAGATGATTATTTAACTTGTGACATAAGATTATCAAGAATGATTGGTAAAAACATCTTTTTTGCACTCGATGTACAAAATATTTTCGACAATGTATATGTCGATAAAAAACAAAGGCTATCTCCAGGAAGGTTTATCTTACTTGAATTAGCTTATAAATTCTAATTTTTTTTGCATTCGATATGCATATTAAAACATAACAATAAATATAAAACTATTAAAAATTAAACAACATGAAAAAAACTTTACTTTTAACATTAACTTTAGGTCTTTTAGTAAACCTTGCATCTGCCCAAGTTGGTGATTTAATTATTGCCTGGACTTTTCCTGACACAGCAACAAATGCTATTTCCTGGGAAGGCTTAGAATCAAACCAAGGAAAATATCAGGTATACGCCTACAATGTTGATGAAAGTGTTCCCAGAACAATCTCAATGAAAAATGGAGTAACTGGCGATCCTGACAACGCTGCACAAGCTGAAGCATGGGATGATGGAGCAAATGATAAATGTTGGTATATAAAATTTAAAGCAGAGAATTATGAGAATTTTAAATTGTCTGTAAAAATTACTTCAGGTGATTCTAAACCGGGTCCAGGCCATTTTAAAACACAGTATAAAATTGGAAGCGAAGGAACATGGACAGATATATCTGGATCAGAAATTACCACAGCTAATGACTGGACAACTGGTGTTTTAGATGAGTTTGCTTTACCTGCTGATTTAAACGATCCTGCACAAGCTATTCATATTCGTTTTATAATGACTGATAATCTTGATCAAAATGGTAACGCTGTTGCATCAAACGGAACTTCCAAAATTGATGATATTTATGTTACAGGAGACCTTATTGAAGGAACTACTGGCATTAATGACTTCCAAAGTATCAAAAACAAATGCTTCCCAAATCCTTCAACAGGATTAATCCAGTTTGATTCAAACATTAAAGTTGAAACTGTTAATGTTTACAGTGTAATTGGAGAACTTATTTATACTAATTCTCAAATAACTGATGACAAAATTGATCTTTCTGATATTAAAAAAGGAATGTATATTATTCAAATGAACGATCATAACAATAATATTACAACCGAAAAGATTTTATTAAAATAGATATTGCTTAGGTTTTATGCCGGAGATTCTGAAAGTAAAAATCTTTCGAATTTCCGGTTTTCTTTTTGAATTAGTTTTCCGAAGTTTGCAACAAATTCACTTTTGATATGTTGAAATATAAAATTAATAGCTGAATGAATCCTGATAAATCAACACAAGCCTTAGTTACATGGTTTAATAATTATACAAACCAATTTTCATCTCAATTTCCTGAATTATCAGAGAATATTGAATTAAAAGCTGATCATTCCAGAAAAGTACATCAAGAAATTCTTGGAATATCACAACACTTAGGTTTAAATGAAGAAGACGCTTTTATTGCAGAAATAATTGGATTATTTCATGATGTAGGTCGATTCAAACAATACGTAAAATACAAGACTTTCTCAGACTCAAAATCACAAAATCATGCAGAATTGGGAGTTGAAGTTTTAAAGGAACACAGTGTATTGAAAGATTTAACTGTTGAAAATCAAGAAATAATTTATAAATCGATACTAAATCACAGTAGGGCTGAAATAATTAAGGATAGTAATGAGAGAGTCATTTTCTTTTCAAAGCTTATTCGCGATGCAGATAAATTAGACATTTGGCGTTTAATCACGGAATACTATATGGTAAAAGAGCAAAAAGAAAATAAAACACTTGAGCTTGAGTTACCTGATAATGATGAAATAAGCGATGCTGTTCTTGAATCAATCATTAATAAAGAAGTTGTTTTAAAAGAATCAATGAAAACATTGAATGATTTTAAACTTTTACAAATTGCATGGTTATTTGATTTAAATTTTGATTACTCTATTCAACGTCTTTACAATAAGAAATATCTCGACAAAATATTTAATACTTTACCAAAAAATCAAAAGGTAAATCAGATTAAACTAATTGCAAATGACTATTTCAAAGAACATATCGAAACATTTACATATTAATAAGTATTTTCTAATGTAGAAATATTAATTTTGTCCAAAATTATTTTCAATGATTAGCATAGAAAAAGCACACGAAATAGTATTGCAAAATGCACTTCCATTAGAAACAGAAAAGATTCTTTTTACTGATTCGTTGGGTCGTATTTTAGCTGAAGATGTAAAGTCGGATATTGAAATGCCACCATTCGATAAATCGGCTATGGATGGTTATGCTTGTCGCAAAGAAGATCTTAAAAACACTTTAGAAATTATTGAAGTTATTCCTGCAGGAAAAACTCCCGAAAAAATCATTGGCAAAAATAAATGTGCTAATATAATGACTGGTGCTCCTATTCCCAAGGGGGCTGATTGTGTTGTTCAAGTAGAGCTAACTGAAGAATTAGATGCTAAAACTGTAAAAGTTAACGAAATACCAGCTCGCGATAATATTAGTTTTAAAGGCGAAGACGTAAAAGTTGGAACCAAAGTTTTAGATAGAGGAACAAAAATAGAAGCTCAACATATTGCTGTTTTTGCAGCTGTTGGATATACCGATGTATTAGTTTACAAACAACCAAGAGTGGGGATTATTTCTACTGGCGATGAATTATGTGAACCACAAAACAAACCATCATTATCACAAATAAGGAATAGTAATGGTTATCAATTAATTGGTCAGGTAAAATCGTGTGGTGCTGTTGCAAATTATATTGGAATTGCAGAAGACACCCCTGAAGATACTTTCGACAAAGTAAGTAAAGCACTAAAAGAAAATGATATTGTTTTATTAACTGGTGGTGTTTCAATGGGAACATTCGATTTTGTTCCACAAGTTTTGGAAAAAGCTGGAGTTAAGATTGAGTTTGATGCAATTGCAGTTAAACCAGGCAAACCAACCACATTTGGAATGGCCGATAAGAAATTCTGTTTTGGATTGCCAGGAAATCCGGTATCATCATTTGTGCAGTTCGATTTATTGGTAAAACCATTAATATATACTCTAATGGGGCAAGTATACAAACCATTGGATATTCAAATGACCTTGGGTGTGGATTTTAAAAGAAGAAATCCAGATAGAAAAGCATATTTCCCAATAATTATAGAAAATGGTGAGGTATTACCTGTTGATTATCATGGTTCGGCACATATACATGCATTATCTTCGGCACATGGAATTATTTCTATGGAGATAGGACAAGCAGAGATTAAGAAAGGAGAGAAAGTTCATGTACGACAGATTTGACCGCAAAATAAACTACTTAAGAATATCAGTTACCGATAGATGCAATCTTCGTTGTGTTTATTGCATGCCTGAAGAAGGTGTAACACTTTTAGATCATAAAGAAATATTGTCCTTCGACGAGATTGTGGATGTTGCAAAAACAGCAGTAAGAAAAGGAGTTGATAAAATTAGAGTTACCGGTGGAGAACCTTTAGTTCGAAAAGGTATAATTGAATTAGTGAAAATGATTGGTGAAATTGATGGAATTAAAGATTTCTCGATGACAACCAATGCAATTCTTCTTAGTAAATATGTAGATGATCTTGCAAAAGCAGGATTACATCGAGTAAATATTAGTTTGGATACTTTAGATCCTGAAAGATTTAAGCAAATTACTCGCGGAGGCGATATTCAAAAGGTTTTTGAAGGAATAGAAGCTGCTAAAAAAGCTGGACTTGGTCCTATTAAAATAAATTGTGTAATAAAAAACAATAAGCAAGAGCCAGACGCACAATCTGTTACTAAGTTTTGTGAAGAGAATGGCTTATTCATTCGATATATCAAAGAAATGGATTTAGAAACAGGTGAATTTTCTGTTGTTGAGGGTGGTTCTGGTGGTGATTGTGGATCTTGTAATCGAATACGATTAACAGCAAATGGAACCATAAAGCCTTGTTTATTTAGCGATATCTCTTATAATGTTCGTGAGTTAGGAACCGAAAGAGCTATTGATATGGCTGTAGGAAATAAACCTCAAACAGGACATGAAAATCATACAGGTAAATTTTATAATATAGGGGGATAAAATCAGCTTTTAGCCTTTAGCTATTTGCTTTTAGGAATCCTCTCATAAATAATTTAATTATGAGTAAATTAAGTCACGTTGATGAAAAAGGGAAAGCCAATATGGTTGATGTTGGTACTAAAGCTGATCAAAAAAGAGTAGCCAAAGCAACAGGACATATTACCTTAAAGCCTGAAACTGTTCAATTAATTCAGGATAACTCCATGAAAAAAGGTGACGTATTAACAATTTCTGAAGTTGCCGGAATTCAAGGTGGGAAAAGAACCAGTGAGCTTATTCCATTGTGTCATCCATTACAAATTACCAAGTTAGATGTAAAAGCAACAATTGACAAAACAGGCGTTCGTGTTAACTCCGAAGCACGATGTGTTGGAAAAACAGGAATTGAAATGGAAGCCTTAACGGCAGTTTCTGTTGCATTACTTACTGTTTACGATATGTGCAAAGCTGTCGATAAAGAAATGAATATTGACGAAATAACCTTAGTTGAAAAAACAAAAACCGACCTTTAGTGTCATTCCTGACGAAATGAAATGGAGATCAGGAATCTCTTTTAAAAAAATTAGTTTCGCTGAGCTCTCAAAGTTCGATTCCGGCTCTACAGCTGGAGTGACAAAAACAAATTAATTACGCCAAACTCAATATGGCCTTCCCTTTACGAATACCATCAACTCTACATTCAACAAATTCTCCAAACTTTTGATTGGCATCGATATTTTGAGATCGAACTTTGGTATCCACATTAAAATAATCAGAAACAAGTATAACACTTTCCTTATTTCCTAAAGGATCAATTTCTGTGATTGTTTTCAAATATTTAAACAAGTAATATTCACCAACTTTGTAGTACGGATGCACCGGCTCTATCTTTATATGACCATCGGTATTATATTTTGTTGTAGTGCACTTAATAGTGTCGCCAATAATAAATCCATAATGTTGGTACATATCCTTTTTTAACGAATAGGAATTATCAAACTCATCTTTTAATATATAGTATTCTGTTTGTTCTTCAAGTTGCTTTATTTCTTTAACCGTAAATGAAAGGATTTGACCAATTTCTATTTCAGAATTTATCTTATTTGACTCAAAATAAGACAAGAATAGTTGTCCTTTTTTTATTCTTAGTACCTTGCATTTTAATTCCGCAATAGGAACATTGATGTCAAAATCATAAGGGAGTGAACAAAGAGTTTCTATTCCAAATTGATCTCTTACAACTGCAGCTTTTTCATTCTCTCCAACAGAATTAACATGATCAATTATCTTAATAAAATCAAAACTGTAAGTATGCCCAGCTTTATAAATTGGATTTTGAGGCTCTAAATAAATTTTCCCACTGCAATTAATCTTATCGATTTTACATTTTATATCTTGATCGACTTTTAAATTATAATGATTATAATGATTTGACTTAAGCAGGTGTTTTTCCCCCGATTGATTTCTAAGAATATAAAAAGATTCCTCGGTACCCGGAATCTCAGTAAAACCATCTATAGTAAATAAATGTGTTTCTCCTTCTTTGAATTTATGTTGTGTCGAATTATTTTTCATATGAGAGATGTAAAAATACACATTTAAAATGATTTTTGATGATGTATATCACCGTGTCGGAGCAATCAAAATATGGTTAAAGACATAAGATTTTATTACATTTGTGTCGATTAAATTTTATATTAAAATCTAAGAATGGAAGCAATAAAGGTACTGTCTGTAAATGTTTCGGAAGAAAAAGGAGTAATAAAAAAACCTGTTGATCAGATTGTTATTACAGAAAAGGGAATAGAGAATGATGCGCATGCAGGAGATTGGCACAGACAGATTAGTTTGTTGGCAAAAGAGAGCATCGACAAGTTCGAAGAAGTACTTGGGAGAAAACTTGAGTTTGGTGAATTTGCTGAAAATATTACTACAGAAGGAATCACTTTATATACCATGAAACCTGGCGATAAACTTTTTATTGGTGATGTTGAAATAGAAGTAACACAAATCGGCAAAAAATGTCATGGCGATGGCTGTGCCATTTTTAGTCAGGTGGGAAAATGTGTAATGCCAAAAGAAGGAATTTTTGCAAAAGTTATTAAAGTAGGAACAATAAAACCTGGTGACAATATAATTTACAAATCTCAAGAATAATAAAATGAGCGAAGCTAAAGTATTATCGGTAAGTCTATCTTCTGAGCGCGGACCCAAAAAGCCTGTTTCAGAATTAAAACTAAACTCGAAAGGGATTGTTGGCGACGTTCATGCTAAAATATGGAATCGACAAGTAAGTATTATCGATATAGTACATATTAATAAATTTAAAAAACTTACTGAAGCTCGCGACACTGAATTTGGCGAGTTTGCAGAAAACATTACTTCAGAAGGATTGCATGATATTGACTTTAAGACCTTTGATCTGTTAAAAATCGGAGATTCAATTCTGGAAGTTACACAAGTAGGGAAACCTTTTCATGACGAATTTCGCGAATTAGGAAATTATGTTATGCCAAGAGTAGGAATCTTTTGTCGTGTAAAAAAAGAAGGCATTATAAAAGTTGAAGACAAGATTGAATTCATTCCAAAAATATATAAAGCATTAATTATTACTTTAAGCGATAGAGCAAGTGCAGGCGAATATGAAGATAAGAGTGGACCTAAAGTAAAAGAGCTTTTAGAAAACTATTTAAAAAAGATTAAAGTACGATATAACATTGATCATAATATTATTCCTGATAGTGAAGATCAACTTAGAGAGATATTGAATAAAGCAAAGAAAGAAAAGATTGACTTTATTATTACAACAGGCGGAACAGGAATTGGAAAAAGAGACATTACTGTAGATATTGTTCAGGAGATGTTAGATAAAGAGATTCCGGGAGTAATGGAAATGATCAGGTTGAAATATGGACAAGAAAAACCAAATGCATTATTAAGCAGAGGAGTTGCAGGAGTTTTAGACGATAGCCTTGTTTATACATTACCTGGCAGTGTAAAAGCTGTTCAGGAGTATATGAATGAGATTTTGAAAACAATGCTTCATTTGGTATATATGTTACATAGTATTGATGCTCATTAGTTAGCCTAAACCAAACCTAATTAATTATATTAACGAATTATGAACAGAACTGAAGCTTTATGCTTATTAAAGAAGTACGTGCGGAGTGACAAGATGTTATATCATTGCTATTCATCAGAAGCAGTAATGAAAGCTCTAGCAAAAAAACTTGATCGTGATGTTGAGAAATGGGGTCTTGCCGGATTACTTCACGATATTGATACCGAAATTACAAATGCCGATCCTAAAAAACATGGGCTTGTTGCTGTTGACCTTTTACTCGACGAAGGAATTGATGCAGAAATTGTAGATGCTATAAAAATGCACAACGAAGAAGCTACTGGATTAGAAAGAAAAACAGAATTTCAACACGCACTTGCTGCAGGAGAAACAATAACAGGACTTATTTATGCAACTGCTTTAGTATATCCTGATAAAAAAATAGCTGACGTTAAGACTAAATCAGTAACTAAACGAATGAAACAAAGCGCATTTGCAGCTTCTGTAAGCCGTGAAAATATTATGGAATGTGAGAAAATCGGTCTTACTTTAAATGAATTTACTGATATTGCATTAAATGCAATGAAAGAAATAGCCGAAGATATTGGAGTGTAACAATCTTTATTACAATATCTTAGAATAATTTTCTTGATTTGAAGATACTATATTCCTAATTTAAACTCTATATAAATTAGGAATATCTTTTTTGGATAAATTATTGAATCCCAAAAACTTTCGGCCTTCATTATTATGTAATGAATATACAAGGCTCATGAACTTATATTTTTCATATATTTGAAAGCTTAATATTTTTTAAGTAAGGACCTAACCTTAACACTTACATTTTCGCAAAATGCGATACAAATAATGACAATTGTTTAACTAAAACAAAGTTATGGAAACGTATAAGGAACATAACAAAGTATCAGCAGTTATTCTTGCCGGAGGTGCTAATAAAAGGTTTAACGGTAAAACAAAAGCTAACATTCAGATTAGTGGTGTGCGAATTATTGCACGTACAATAAAGGTTTTACATGAGTTATTTGATGATATTATTATTGTAACTAACACTCCTGAGGAATTTAAAGGTTACAAGCATTACACTTTGGTGCCTGATGAAATTAAAAAGGTTGGACCTTTAGGCGGAATACATGCCGCTATGAAAGTTGCAAAAAATGATGCGATTTTTGTATTTGCAAGCGATATGCCTTGTATCTCAAGTGAGATTGTAAAAAAACATATCGAATTTTATAACAAAAGAAAATGTGATGCAGCTATTCCAAGAATTAAGGACTTTAAAGAACCGCTGCACGCTATTTATAACAAAAGAATTTTAGATAATCTAAATATATTCTTAAAAGGAGCGAATAAATATTCTATAGAGAATTTTATTAAAGATTTAAATGTAAGATATCATAATCTGGAAGACCTTGAAGAATATCATAAAGCTTTTATGAATATTAATACTCCTGAAGAATTATCGTGTATGGAGCTATATTCTGAAACGCATTTCTATTAAAAGAAACTATATAATTTATAAATCCACTGTCAATTGATAGTGGATTTTTTGTTTCTTTTCGGCTTATATTCTTTAACAGTAATTTTTGGAACAGGATCATATCCATGTGTTCCCCAAGGATGACATCTTGATAATCGCCTCAATCCCATCCAGCTTCCTTTTAAAGGTCCATGCACTTTTACAGCTTCAATAAAATATTCAGAGCATGTAGGTGTATGCCTACATGATCCTGGAGTAAACGGTGAAATTCCCCATTTATAAAAATACACGGGAATCAAAAATATATATCCAACTACTTTCTTTAAAAATTTGAAAATTCTTTTCATTGGCTGCAAAGTTATAGTATTTATCATACAAAAAAAGCTGTCTATGTTTCGATAAACTCAACATGACAACTTTTTTAATTATTCAAGGTCACACTGAGCATGTCGAAGTGTAGACCAAAAAATTACAGCTAATTATATATTCTTTGTTTCGTATTCCTTTTCTCTTTTCTTTGCTATAGTATCCCAATCAGGAACTACTTCCTTCATAAAACGCTCTTTTTCAGCATTCATTTTTTCCATATCCAAACCAATATATTTCTGAGCTTTTGCTTTTGTTTCAATATCCGGATATGGAACCTCCTGATTATAATCTAAATCTGCAAGAATTCGTGCCAGTTTCAATCTTGCTTCTTGAGCAATATTTATTCCTGTTGATAAAATTCTTCCTGATTCAATTGGACTATGAAACGAGCCACCATGACTGGCTGCAATAAAATCCCATCGCCATTGTGCATGTCTTATATCCTGTAAAACATCAGTCATTTTATTTTCGTTTACACCTAACTCCCATGCTTTGCCAGCTTCAACATGAGCACGAACCAATAACTCTTCCAATTTATCTCTACTCTCTTTTAATTTATCCTGACGTTCGTATACATTTGCTAAAAGTTCAGTAGTTTCTTCTCTATGACAAACCTGACATGTATTGGCTATGTTATTTAATGGACTTTGTATTTTATGATCAGTAAACTTCTGACCACCTTCATTTAGGTAAGGCATATGACAATCTGCACAAGCTAAACCTCTTTGCGCATGAATTCCTGTTTGGAATAATTCAAAATCAGGATGCTGAGCTTTTAACATAGGTGCTTTACTTATTGTATGAGTCCAATCTTTAAACTCATATTCATCGTAATAGGCTTCCATTGCTTCAACAGATGTTCCATTATCCCATGGAAAAGTAAGATATTTTCCATCACCTTTAAAATAATACTCAACATGGCACTGTGCACATGCTAACGAACGCATATCCTGATGACTAACTGTTTTAATATCAATGTTCATTCTTTTATATGCTTCAGCTAATGCCGGTCGCGATATTCTTAAATTCATATTTTGTGCATCGTGACAATCGGCACACCCAATATTATTTACTATTTCATGTCCTAAAGTTTCCCATGAACCTTTATAAAATTCGGCAACACCCATTTCTTCCATCTTTCTTGGAACATCAGGACTTTTACATGTCCAGCAAGTATTTGGCATTGGACTTTTTTTACCGTCAATTGGAGCTCCAGTACGAAGAATTTTTCGCATATCATCAATAGCGTGCTCATGCCCTTTTCCCTGATTATATTCCTTTGCGAATCCATAACCTGCCCAAAGAACAACTAAGCGTGGATCTTCTTCTAACATATCGCGATGTTCACTTCCGTTATATTTACTTTTAAACGACTGATCTTCTGTCTGAAGTAAACGATTGTACTGTCGCGGAAAATTTTCACCCCAAACATCATTTCTTGGCTCCCACTGAGAATGTTCAATTTTGGGAGTGTAGGCAAAAACCGCTTCGGCTCTTCTTTCAATTATAGAAGAAGCTAGTAAACCTAAAAAGAAAACAATAATTATAGTTGCCAAAAAAAGAATCCATCCTTTATAGGGCTTTTCTTTGATTTGATCAGTAATTGGTTTCATAATAATATGATTTATATTTCAATTATGATTATTCGTTCGTTATTTCATTAATCCAATCAGGAACAGGACTTTCAGGCAAAGGAACAATAGCATCAGGAACAGTTGATAAACCGTTTACTCTTCCGTGTGGTGTTTCTCTGTGACATTCCCAGCAAAGCCTTTCTTCTCTTTCTGAATGAAAAGCATTATTATTTATTTCATGTTCAGCTCCAGTTAATAGTTGCTCATGGCAACGTAAACAATTCTGTTGAACAACTCCTATCCCTTCTTCTTTTATATGTATCACCTGTGGCTCTGCTCGTAAAGTAAAAATAGTTGCATGTCTTAACCCATCTTTTGCTTTAAAATAATAATGTGAAAAAACATTATTATGTGGAACATGACAATCATTACAACTTGCTTTTTCCCTATGCGAACTATGGTTCCATGTTGCAAACTGAGGAACCATAACATGACAATTTATACAGGTTTGTGGATTATCTGACAAGTATGAACTTGCCTTAGATAAATAAACAGAATATGCTGAAAACCCAATAAATATTGCAAGAACAATTGTTACGGGGAGTTTCCATTGATCAGGCGGAATTAATTTATTTAGGAATTTTAACATATCGTTTATTGTTATTTAAATAACAGTAATGCAAAATACGAAAATAAGTAATTAAATGCTATATATCTCTTATTATTTATTTATCTATTTATATTAAGTCCCTAATTAGTCTAATTTTCTTACTTTCTGAAATGATGTAGCCGCATCAATCATTTTCGCAAAGCTTACTTTCTGTCCAGTTTTAATTGATTCGTACTCATAACCATTTTCTCCATCTAGTAAAATACTTTCACCCATTTCGTAGCGTAAACAATCAACTTTATCATTTACAAATAATGGAGTTCCATTTAAATCTTGTAGTTGTTTTCGTTTATTTTTCTTTTTAAATAAATTGAATGCCATGATATTTTCTTTTCAAGTTAGTCTTTGAATTTTTCGTATAGGTTAAAACTACAATTTACTGAAAAATAAAAAAAGCTGCAATGAGTTACATTACAGCTTTAGTAGTTTATATTGGTTATAATTAATACAGTTCTGGATATTTTTTAGAATCTGATTCATTCATCATGGAATAAATAGCTTCGAAAACATCTTCTGCATTAGGATTAGAGAAATAATCTCCATCACTTGTATAAGCAGGACGATGATCTTTTGCTGTAATAGTTCGTGGTTCAGAATCTAAATAATAATAAGCACTTTGATCTTCTAAAACCTTTTGCATCATAAATGCAGTTGCTCCACCAGGAACATCTTCATCAAAAAATACAACTCTATTAGTTTTTTTAATTGATTCTGTAATCATGTGTTTCTTATCAAATGGAAGCAATGTCTGTGCATCAATTAATTCTACAGAAATATTAAATTCCTTTAATTGCTCCGCTGCATCTTGTGCAATTCTCACACATGAACCATATGTAACAAGTGTAACATCTGTTCCTTCATTAATAATTTCGGGAACACCCAAAGGGATTTTATATTCACCAATATTTTCTGGACGTTTCTCTCTTAATCGATATCCATTTAAAGGTTCAATCACTAATGCTGGATCTTCACCTTCAAGTAAGGTATTATAAAATCCTGCAGCCTGTGTCATATTTCGAGGTACGGCGACATAAATTCCTCGAATAGAATTTATTACCATACTAAGTGGTGATCCTGAATGCCAAATACCTTCTAATCTATGACCACGTGTACTTATTATTACAGGAGCAGTTTGTCCTCCTGCAGTTCTATAATGTGTGGTAGCTAAATCGTCACTCATCCCTTGTAAGGCATAAAGCAAATAATCAAAGTATTGTATTTCAGCTACAGGTCTTAAACCCCGTAATGCAAGACCTATTCCCTGCCCTAAAATAGTTTGTTCTCTAATTCCTGTGTCTGTAATTCTTAGATCGCCATACTTTTTCTGCAATCCTTCATAAGATTGATTAACACCTCCAATATAACCTGCATCTTCTCCAAAGGTCACAAGTTTTGGATATTTATTAAATAAATGATCCCAGT
>Ga0209692_10000902_pt1 | contig 49718 bp, 37 predicted proteins | sample tdDd472_FD_187129 | JGI IMG/M metagenome (GOLD analysis project Ga0209692, IMG submission 187129) | Marine sediment microbial communities from the Atlantic coast under amendment with organic carbon and nitrate - tdDd47.2 (SPAdes)... | ecosystem: Environmental > Aquatic > Marine > Coastal >... | reverse complement strand
GCTGTTGGCACCATGGACTTGCCCGTCGAAATGGATCACAACAATGTCAGTGCGGAAAGAAAAGCCCCCGCGGGACTTTACGCCTGCACGGACCGCTTGTCCACCCCCGGCACGGCCCTGGGCCTGATTATTCGGGCTCAGCCCCGGGACAGCACCTTGTCGCCCATGGCCTTGGTATTCATGAAGTCCATGTATTGACGATCCACCTCAAGGATATGGTGACGGATCCACGTATCCAGCAGGTGCGCCAGATTGTCGCGGTGCATGTGGCTGCTCTCGGCCATGAGCTGATCCACCCGTTTGGTCAGGGCCCGGTGCTCGGCGATGTGGGCGTCGGCGCCGGGGTAGTCCGCACTCAGGAGCAGGGCTTCCTCGTGCTTGAAGTGCTTGATGGTGTACTCCCGCAGATCCAGCAGGACCTCGTGGGCCACGTGTCCGCTGGGGTCGGATTTGGCCGCGCGCAGACGGTGCACCATGGTCAGGATGGAGCGGTGCTCCTCGTCGATGGCCGGAATGCCCACGCTCATCTCTTCGGTCAGCCGCAGGGTTTCGGTATCGCCGTCCTGGCTGGACGGGGTGGCCATGATTTCGCAGAGCAGCACCACCGCCTGGCCCTCGCCTACCCGGTGGTCCGCCTCCGGGTCCGGGTGCCGCCGACCGTCTTCGTCGATATGCGCCACCACCCGCAGGGCGCCGGTCTTGGCCAGGATCTCACCGGTGGTGGTGTCGGCCTTGTTGAAGTTGCGGTACACCTGAAGGTCGTAGCCCATCACGTCGGTGAGCCGCCGCCGGTTGTCCTCTTCCTGGTCGTGACCGAGTTCGGCCCCGATGAGCCGGGCAATCTGTCCGCCGCCCAATTGGGCCGGGTAAACCACGCGATCCACGCCGGCGCGGAGCATCCGGGTTTCGATGGACTTGTCCTCGCCCCGGGCGATGACCACCAGGTTCGGATTCAGATCCCGTGCGGCCAGGGCCACGAAGAGATTGTCCGAATCATTGGAGAGGGCCGCCACCAGGATGGACGCCCGCTCGATGCCGCCCTCAAGCAACGCCTGATCGCTGGTCGCGTTGCCCGACAGCACGGGAATTTCCAGGTCCTGGGCGATTCCGGCGCGGGAATCATCCCGGTCCACGATCACACACTGCACGCCCATGTTGGTCAGATCGCGGCAGATGGCCTGCCCGATGCGTCCGAAGCCGCAGATGATAACGTGGTCCTTCATTTTCCGGATCTTCTTTTCCATGCGTCGTTTCCTCCAGACGGACAGGATATTCCCCTCCATCATCAACTGGGCCAACTGGGTCAGAATAGTGGCGGCGGCGCCCAGTCCGAACACGATGATCAGCACCGTGAGAACGCGCCCGCCCGTGTTGAGCGTATGAACTTCCCTGAAGCCGATGGTCGTCAGCGTAATCAGGGTCATGTAAAACCCGTCGAAGAGGGTCCAGCCGTCCTCGACGATGGTGTAGCCGAAGGTGCCGCCCGCCAGAATCAGCAGGAGCAGGACGGTGAGTTGTCGCAGGAGGTTCTTGTTTCCGAACATCTGGGCCTCAGGCGTTTGAGGGAAAATGTGTCTGTTCCATCTTCTTATCGGCCCCAAACACCGTGTTGTTAGGGAAAAGCGAGGGTTTCGGGCTTGAAAGAAGCGGTATAGGGGGATTTTCCCTAGATTATTTGACCCCGGCCAGTCCATCCGACCCGAAGCGACCTGATACCAACGCTCTGCCGCCCCGCGGCAAGGAGGGAATCGATATGCCCCAGTTCAAGACCCATGCCCCCGGCACCGCCTGCTATGTGGAACTCGTCTCCCCGGATCCCGACGGCTCCCGGGATTTCTATATGACCCTCTTCGGCTGGGACGTGCGCAACGAGGACCTCGGCGAGCACGGCATCTACACCCAGTTCCTCAAGGACGGCGACGTGGTGGCCGCCCTGTTCAAGCTCTCCGACGAGATGGCCGCCGCCGGCACCCCGCCCAACTGGGGTGTGTACCTGTCGGTGGAAGACGTCGACAAGGAAGCCGAACGCGCCAAGGACCTTGGCGCCAGCGTGATCATGGGCCCCATGGATGTCTTCACCCACGGTCGAATGACCGTCCTGGGCGACCCCCAGGGCGCGGTTTTCTGCCTGTGGCAGGCCAAGGACCACCTCGGCGTGGGATGCAAGGATGAGCCCGGCGCCCTCTGCTGGACCGAGATCATGACCTCCAACGCCGCCGCCGCCGTGGACTTCTACAGCCAGTTCTTCGGCTGGACCTCCCAGGAAATGCCGCTGGGCGAAGGTCAACCGCCCTACATCATCCTGGGCCCCACGCCCGAAACGCCGTCCACAGGCCTCATCGAAATCCAGCCGGAAATGGGCCCCATCCCGCCCCACTGGCTGGCCTATTTCCAGGTGGACGACCTGGCCGTCACCCACGGGAAGGCCGTGGATCTGGGGGCCAAGTCGCTCATGCCGCCCACGGATATTCCCGGCGGCAGCCAGTTCTGCATGATCCAGGATCCGCAGGGCGCGGTTTGCGGTATCTATCAGGCCGGGCCGGAAGCCTAGCTTGAAACGGTGCCGGCGGTCTTTTGACTGCCGGCGCCGTCATTTTCTGCTAGCCTCTGTTTTACCTTCAACCCCGGACGGTCATGATGCGCGATCAGTTCCTCCTGCGTGACGGCGTGGTGTTCCTCAACCACGGCTCCTTCGGTGCCTGCCCCCGGCCGGTGTTCGAGCACTACCAGGCCCTGCAGCGTGAGCTTGAGGCCCAACCCCTGGAATTCCTGGACCGCCGCTACGCCGAACAGCTGGCCGTGGCCCGCGCCCGTTTGGCCGGCTTTCTGAACTGCGGCGCCAACGACCTGGTTTTCGTGACCAACGCCACCAGCGGCCTCAACGTGGTGGCCCGTTCGCTGGATCTGAAGCCCGGCGACGAGATCCTGTCCACGGACCACGAATACGGCGCCCTGGACCGCACCTGGCAGTTTCTCTGCGGCAAAAGCGGCGCCAAATATATTCGCCGCGAACTGCCCCAGCCGCTGGACGACCCCGCGGCCATCGTGGAAGCCGTGTGGTCCGGGGTGACAGAGCGCACCAAGGTGCTGTTCATCAGTCACCTCACCTCGCCCACGGCCGTGATCCTGCCGGTGAAAGAGCTGGTGGACCGGGCCCGCGCCGCAGGCCTCATCAGCATCGTGGACGGGGCCCACGCCCCCGGCCAGCTGGACCTCGACGTGTCCGCCATCGGCGCCGACTTCTACGCCGGCAACTGCCACAAGTGGATGATGGCCCCCAAGGGCGCGGCCTTCCTTCACGCCCGGCCCGAAGTGCAGGGCCTGCTGGAACCCCTGGTGGTCAGCTGGGGCTGGCAGCCGGTGAAGCCCGGGGTCAGCCGCTTTATCGACGAACAGGAGTGGAGCGGAACACGGGACCCGTCGGCCTGGCTGTCGGTGCCCGCGGCCATCGACTTCATGGAACAGAACGACTGGCCCGCCCAGCGCGACCGCTGCCACGGAATGATCCTCAACGTCCGCGAGGAAATCACCGCCTTGACGGGTCAGGCGCCCATCTGCCCCGCCTCCCGCGACTGGTTCGTCCAGATGCACGCCCTGCCCCTGCCCCCCGGCACCAACGGACCCGCCCTCCAAAGCGGCCTGTGGGACCGTTTCAACATTGAGATTCCGGTTATGGAATGGGGCGGTCGGTGTTACATTCGGCCCTCGGCCCAGGGCTACAACCAGCCGGCCGACTACGAGGCGCTGCTCCACGGGCTGCGCCAGCTTTTGCCCCGGACCGACTGAGCGGAGGGTTGACACGGTCATGGCCAACAATACCGGACGGCGCTCCCTGGTGGCCGCCGTCACCTTCCTGATCATCGTGGGGTGCGCCACAACGGGCTGGATCGTCCTCAAGGAATTCCAGATCCAACAGACGGTCTACACCAAGATCCTGGAGCAGAAGCTCGAGGCCACCCAGAACCAGTTCCGGCTCTTTTTGAATCCCTTCAACACCCATCTGAAAACCCTCAGCCGCTGGCAGCAGTCCGGCCTGCTGAATATCGAAAACGACCAGGCCCTGCTGGATCTGGTGGTGCCCCTGCTGGATGCCACCGAACAGGTGGGCGTCGCCGGGTTCCTGCCGCCTGAAGGTCCCGTGGTCGTGCTGGCCCGCACGGCCGACGGTTGGGTCGTGAGCCGGGATTCCGTTCACACCGGCCACCTGCGCGACACCGACTGGTATCAGACCGCCCGCGAGGAGATCCCCGGCCCCATCCATTGGTCCGAGTACACGACCCTGGCCGTCAGTACCGAATCCCTGCGCCTGGCCACGGTCCGCAGCGGCGACTGGGTGCTGGCCCTCACCATCACCGAGAAAGCCCTGGACCGCTTCACCGCGGGTACGCCCCTGACTGAGAACGGCATCCTGGTACGCCGGTTCGGCCAGAGCGAAATCGTCTGGCTCACACCCAAGACCGGCAACCGCCTGGAGACCACCGAGTCCGGCGATCTGCTCACCTCCGGCCAACCCGAACACGCAGTCATCAGCCAGGCCCTGCTGACCTGGGGCCAACTGGCACAGCCCTACCAGACGCCCTTCAAGTTCCGCACGGGCGGCGCCACCTGGTGGGCCATCTTTTATCCCGCCCTGGAGGGCACCGACCCCGGAGAGTTGGGCCTTATCGCCCCGGCCGAGGATCTGGGCAGGCGCCTGCAGACGGTGACCGGAAAGGTGACGATCCTACTGGCCGCCATCCTGGGCCTGGCCATGCTCATCGTGGTGCTGGTGGCCTTCGACTACCGCAACAAATGGCGTCGCTTCGCCCGCCGTCGTCGCCGCCCCCCGGTCGACACCCAGGAACTGCGGGAGCTCATCGCCGAGGGCGAAACCAACCACGTGGAATTCAAGTCCACCCTGCGCTGGAACCTGCACGCGGACAAGGCCGGCAAGGAAATCGAGATCGCCTGGCTCAAGTCCGTGGCGGCCTTCCTCAACACCGACGGCGGCTTCCTGCTGGTGGGCGTGGCCGACGACGGCGAGGTGCTGGGCCTGACCGCCGACCAGTTCGCCAACGACGACAAACTGCTGCTCCACTTCGACAATCTGGTCAAGCAGCACCTGGGGCTGCAGTTCGCCGGCTTCATCCACGCCTCCCTCCGGCCGGTGGACGGCAAACAGGTCCTGCTGGTCAACTGCGACCGCTGCGAGGATCCCGTCTTCCTGAAGAAGGGCGAGGAAGAGATCTTCTTCCTGCGCATGGGCCCCAGCACCCGCGTGCTGCCGCCGAGCAAGGTGCCCGACTATCTCAAGGAAAGGGCCGAGTCATGAGCCGGGGGCCCTGCATCAGCTTCCTGCGCGATCCGCACCTTTTTTCCGAGCGGAGCGGCCTGATGGACCGCCTGGCCCAGGACCACCAGCGGATCCTGCTCACCACCGACCAGTTGCTGCATCCGGACACCCCGTCGGAATTCGTGGTGCGGCTGGGCCAGCTGCGTGTGTCCCAGTTCCTGCCCGACGGCCGCGAAGTCACCCGCGCCGTGCTCCAGGCCGGCACCTGCCTGCAGGTTTTCGCCCCCCCGCCCGAGGGCGAAAAACCGGGTGACGATATCTACCGCCTGAACGATATTGTCCTGATGGCATTGGGCGAAGTCGAGCTCTGGCGCTTGCCTCCCGGTTCCCTCGACAGCTGAACACCCGCAAGGAGATTTCCATGTCCGAGTCCCGTGTGCGTCCCCAGGTTGTGCTCTGTATTCTCGATGGTGTCGGCTACCGCACCGGTCCCGACGCCGCCGCCGGCAACGCCGTTGCCGCAGCTGAGCCCGCCTTCTACAACAGCCTGTTCCGGGACTATCCCTTCACCACCCTCAACGCCGGCGGTCTCAGCGTGGGTCTGCCCGCCGGCCAGATGGGCAACAGCGAGGTGGGGCACCTCACCATCGGCGCCGGGCGCGTAGTGAACCAGGAACTCGTGCGGATCTCGAAGAGCCTCAACGACGGCGATTTCCCCCGCGAACCCGCCTGGACCGACTTCATCGCCCGGGCCAAAGCCGGCAGCGGACGCCTGCACCTGCTGGGCCTGGTTTCCCCCGGCGGCGTCCACTCCCACACCGACCACCTCTACGGCATCGTGACCGCGGCCCGGGACGCCGGTCTCACCGAGATCTTCATCCATTGCCTTCTCGACGGCCGCGACACCGACCCGCGCAGCGGCCAGGGCTACGTGGCCGATCTCCAGACCGAACTGGACCGCCTCGGCACCGGCCGCATCGCTACCGTCTGCGGTCGCTACTGGGCCATGGACCGGGACAAGCGCTGGGATCGCGTGAACCGCGCCTGGGACCTGCTCACCAAGGGTGAGGGTGAAGTCACGGCCACGGACCCGGTGGCCGCCATCGGCGCCGGCTACGCCGCCGACGTCACCGACGAATTCATGATGCCCACCGTCATCACCGACCAGGGCGCCCCGGTGGGCGTGATCGGCGACGGCGACAGCGTGTTCTTCTGGAATTTCCGGGCCGACCGGGCCCGCGAGCTGACCTGGGCCTTCAAACAGGACGGGTTCGACGGATTCGACGTGAGCAACCGCCCCGACGTGACCTACCTCTGCATGACGCCCTACGACGAAAAAATGGATCTGCCCGCCGTTTTCCGGCCCACCGAACCCCGCAACGGTCTGGCCCAGGTGCTGGCCGGCGCCGGCCTCACCAACCTTCGCACCGCCGAAACCGAGAAGTACGCCCACGTGACCTACTTCCTCAACGGCGGGCGCGAGACCCCTTTCCCCGGCGAGGAACGTCGTCTGGTGCCGTCGCCCAAGGTGGCCACCTACGACCTTCAGCCGGAGATGAGCGCGCCGGAGGTGGCGAAGGTGGTCAAGGACGCCTGCGACGCCTCGGAATTCGACGTCATCGTGGTGAACTTCGCCAACGGTGACATGGTGGGCCACACCGGCGTGTTCGACGCCGCGGTGAGCGCCATTCAGACCCTGGACCGGCTGCTCAGCGAGATCATGCCGCCCAGTCTGGAACGGGGCACCGTGTGGTTGGTGACCGCCGACCACGGCAACTGCGACGAGATGCTCACCGCCGAGGGCAAGGTCCTCACTCAGCATTCTTTAAACAAGGTGCCCTTTGTGGTCGCGGGCGAGGCCTTCGCCGGGCAGAAAAATGTGCTTCAGGACGGCGATTTTGGACTGGCCGATATCGCCCCCACGATCCTGGATCTGCTTAAAATAAAACAGCCTGCGGAGATGACCGGACGCTCAATTCTCAAATGAGACTGATTAATACTAATTATTTGCAACGTATTAACATATTTCATTTCCACCCACCCCTTGAGTGTGGTACCATTACCGACTACTCAGATGTTGGATTTGCCACAGGCAAATTAAGGTGTACCCTTATTTCGGAGGGAGGTGGGGCCGCCACTCACCCATATCGTTTTGAATCGCCCCATACCACTTGGTTCAGGGATCAGTCTCAGACAACTTTAGGCTAAATCGCTCCTTTTCCACTCCGCGACGTCCATTCACTTGACACCCGGATTCGAAGAGTTGAAGAAGCGAGTCAATTTACCCCTGTCAACAAGGAGGCCGGAAGGATGAAAAAGCATCTTTTTGGCGTAGTTTTGATGGTGTCCCTCGTGGTTGCGGGCGGCGCCTTCGCCCAGTACACGGACATCGGTGACATTCAGGTTTATGACGTGGCCGGCGCTCCCGCCAGCCCCTATGACGGTCAGGTCGTCACCGTGCGCGGCGTGCTCTACGAGCGCGGCCAGTTCAGCGGCGGCTCCCACTACGTGCAGGACGCCACCGGCGGCCTGTCCATTTACCTCAGCCCCGCCACCGCCGCCCTCTGGGACGAGGTCGAAGTGACCGGGACCATCGGCAGCTACAGCGGCGAGATCCAGATGGGCTCCGCGTCCTTCACGGTCCTCTCCAGCGGCAACACGGTGGCCGACACGCCGTTCACCATTCCCCAGCTGCTGGCCAACTACGACCAGGTTGGTCTGCTGGTGTCCACCATCGGTGTGGTAACCAGCAAGCCCAACGCCAGCAACTTCTTCATGGCCGATGGTGGCGACACCATCCAGGTCTACATCGACAGCACCACCGGGATCGACCTCGGTCTGGTGGACGTCGGCGACACCTACAAGGTCATCGCGCCCCTGGTGAACTACAACACCACCCGCGAGCTGAAGCCCCGCTTCCAGACCGACCTGATCGAGAACCCCGAAGGTGACACCCTGCCTCAGATCTCCGGTGTCAACTGTGCCAACTGGGTGCCCCTGGCCGCCGATCCCATCGTGGTCACTGCCAGCATCACCGATGATCTCGGCATCACCGGCGCCAACCTGTACTATCGTGACAGCGATGGTGTCACCCCCGGCGCCTGGTCCTCCGTGGCCATGAGCAACACCGTGGGCGACGTGTACGAAGGCACCATCCCCGGTGGTCACAGCAGCAGCCAGGTGGACTTCTACCTGGATGCCACCGACACCGGCGCCCAGACCGTCACCTTCCCCGGCGACGCGCCCGTAGGCTTCATCGATGTGGCCGTCGGCATCACCACGATCTACGCCATGCAGACCGTGCATCCCGACAGCAGCAACCAGGACAACAACTTCATGAACAAGGTCCTGAATATTCGCGGCGTCATCACCGCGGGTACGGGCCAGGTCGGCGCGGCCAGCAAGTTCATGATCCAGGAGCAGGACAAGAATCCCGAGACCGACAGCTACGCCTTCGGTGGCGTCCTGGTCTACGAGAGCTCCGCGGCCTACGAATACTTCCAGGGCGACCTGGTGGAAATCGGCGGCTATGGCGACGAGTACTTCGGCATGACCGAAATGATCCCTCACAACGGTGACGCTGTGAACCTGATCGACTTCGGCCAGGCCCTGCCCGAAGCCCCCGCCGTTCAGACCCGTATCCTGGCCGACGACGTCACCAACGGTGGCGAAGCCTGGGAAGCCGTGTGGGTCAAGACCTTCCCGGCGGCCGTGATCGACACCCTCGGTTATGGTGACTACCTCGTGGCCGACAAGGACTCCCGTAACGACAGCCTGACGGTCTCCCCGATCATCGAGCTGACCTACGTGCCCACCATCGGCGACGTGCTCCTCATCGAGAGCTACATGAGCTACGACTACGGTGCCTTCACCATCGTGCCCGTCGCGGACGAGTTCGTCACCCTGACGGGCCTGACCGACGCCGAGGACACGCCCACCGTGGTGAGCGCCGGCGGTTTCCGCGGCATCGCCCCCAACCCGTTCAACCCTGCCACCAAGATCTCCTTCTCCGTGAACGAGAACAATCTGGTGCAGCTGAACGTGTACAACCTGCGCGGCGAGAAGGTCCGGACCCTGGTCCAGGGCCAGATGCCCGCCAACGAGTACGACGTCTTCTTCGACGGACGGGATGACAACGGTCAGTCCCTGTCCTCCGGCCAGTACTTCGCCCGTCTTCGGATCGGCAAGGAAGTCATGCAGGTGCGGAAGATGTCCCTCGTGAAGTAAAAGTTCGCGTATGGCGAACCGCCAGCGGGCGGTTCAACACGGAGACGCGGATCGGCCCCGGGAAGAGCAATCTTCCCGGGGCCACTTTTTTGGCGAATTCTAAAAGGGCTGGTTCAGGGCCTGGCAGATGAAGCGGACCAGGGGCGCCCCGTCCCGGCACAACCCGGCAAACGTCTTCACGAAGTCCGGCCCGGTGATCTGGGCCTGGGTCAGGGGCGCAAACGCCGTGAAGTCCTTCAGCTTGAGCACATCCACCAGGGGATGGTCCGGGTCGTAGCCCCGGGGCGGGCGCTTGAGGCTGTCGCCGCTGACGGTGAAGTGCCGCTTGAAAGCCGCACCGCCCACCGCCTTTTTCCAGGCCCCCGGATCCGCCACCACGGCATCCCGGATGAGCTTGAGGGTGGGATTGTCCGGATGCCACAGCCCCATTCCCACAAAACTGCCCCCCGGCTCCAAGTGAAGGTAGAAGCCCGGCGTGTAGGCGGTTTTGCCGGCCTCGTGCCGAAAGTGCAGGCCCACGTGAGTTTTGTAGGGGCTCTTGTCCTTGGCGAAACGCACATCCCGGTAGATGCGGAACAGCGACCCGCCCACTGGTCGCGGGTCGGCCCGGAAATGTGGGCTGAGGCGGTGCAGGTCGGCCCCGAAGTCCACGATGAAGCTCAGCGCAGGGTCCCGGGCCTCGGCCAGGAAGCGGGGCTTGTTGGCGTGGAACCAGTCGCGGGAATTGTTCGCCCTCAGGTCGCGCAGGAACTTGAAAACGGCGGGGGTAAAATGACGGTTGGCCAAGTTCACTCCTTTATCGGATCATGTTCAGGGGATAATAAGGAAACTCCACGGGTATAACCAGCCATGCCACGCCCGACCTGTCGAAAGGACCCAGCCATGACCGCTCGACTGATGATGATCACCGCACTGTGCGGCGTTCTGGTCACCGCGCTGCCGGGATGCTCCCAGCCGCCCGAGCCCCTGACCGAGGCCGAGGCCGCCGCCGCCGGCAACGCCATGGCCCTGGATCTCTACCGGGAACTGGGGACCGGACCGGGCAACCTCTTCTTCTCCCCGGTGAGCATTTCGCTGGCCGTGGCCATGGCCTACACCGGCGCTCAGGGGGAAACCGCCGCCGAAATGGCCGACGCCCTGGGTTTGCCGCCGGAAAAGGCCACCGACCTGGAAGCGGTCTCCGCCGCCTACGGCCAACTGCTGGGTCATCTCAACCCCGAGGAGGCAGCCTATCAACTGCGGGTCGTCAACCGGCTGTGGGGCCAGCAGGACTTCGAATTCCACGCGGCCTTCCTGAAGCGACTGGAAGACCGCTTCGGCGCCGGCCTGGAGTCCATGGATTTTGCGCAGGATGCCGAGGGGTCCCGTCAGGTCATCAACACCTGGGTGGCCGAGCAGACCGAAGACAAGATCCAGGACCTCATTCCCCAGGGGATGCTGCACCCGGACACGCGTCTGGTCCTGACCAACGCCATCTATTTCCTGGGCGACTGGGCCCACGAATTTGAAAAGGACAAGACCGTGGACCGCCCCTTCCATCCGGGCGGCGACGCGGAAATCACCGTGCCCACCATGGCGCAGACCAAAACGTTCGGTCACGCCAAAATCGACGGCGGGCAATTACTGTCCCTGCCCTACCAGAGCGGTGAACTGGAAATGGTGATCCTGCTGCCCGACGCCGTGGACGGGCTCGCCGACCTGGAAAAAAACCTCACCCCCGAGGCCCTGACCGGCTGGCTGGAGGCTCTGTCCCCGGCCCTGACCGACGTGCAGCTGCCCCGCTTCAAGCTGGAGGGTGAATTTTCCCTGAACAAGGCGCTGCAGAGTCTGGGCATGAAGCAGGCCTTCACCCACGCGGCCGACCTGTCGGGCATGGCCCCGGGCGGCGGGCTGTTCATTTCCGATGTGGTGCACAAGTCCTTCGTGGATGTCTTCGAAAAGGGCACCGAGGCCGCCGCGGCCACCGCCATCACCGTGCGGTTGACCAGCATGCCCGTCCCGGTGGAGCCCGAGGCGGTCTTTCACGCGGACCACCCCTTCCTCTTCCTGATCCGGCACCCCGCCACGGGCAGCATCCTGTTCATGGGCCGTCTGACGGATCCCGCCTGATCCCGCGTCGCGCGCCGGGTCCTGTCAGTGCAGGGCCCGGCCGCAGCCGGTGTATTCCTGCCCGTCCAGAACCACCCGCACCGCCGTTTCGTAGGTCGCGTCCACCATGGTGTCGCTGCAGGGGCCCCGGGACAGCTCCACCTCCAGGGTGTGGCCGTCCTGCGTCACGGTATAGGTCGTGCGGCCGGCCTCAGGATCGGTCACCGGTGCCGGCGCCGGAAACAGGTAGGGCTCGGTCCGCGCCTGCAGCCGAAGCTGGATTTCCTGACCCTCGCGCACGAGCAGCACCCACCCCGGCTCGTTGCCCACCGCCCGGAAATCCACGCCGTCGAGCTTGGCGTGTTCCCAGACGGCCCTGGCCGGATTGTTGGTGTAGGTTTCCGGCGGCGCGTCGCCCCGGCTGAGCATGGCCTCCTGTCCCATGGACCAGAAGGTGGTGACCCCGTCGCTGTACTTGGCCCCCGAAGCCGCCTCAACCTGGGGCAGCTCCACGGTGCCGTCCGGCAGGAAAAGACAGGCCCGCGGGCCCTCGAGGCGGGCCGTGAATTCCACTCCGCTGTCATTGGCCAGCACCAGGGTGACGGCGTCGGCGCCGGCCGTGGTTTTGTCCGCCCCTGTGCACCCCGCCAGCAGCAGGATCAACCCCAGAATCCCCGTCAACCTGAGCATGGTCATCCTCCCGGTGCAAAAAAAGACCCGGGGACCGCCGCGCGGGCGATCCTCCGGGTCACAGTCTACCCCACCGGTCGGGGATTTACTTCAAGAGAACCATGCGCCGCGTGGCGGTCTGGCCGTTGGCCGTGAGCCGCGCGAAGAACACGCCCGAGGGCAGGCCCTGCGGCGCCCACTGGATGGTGTGCAGCCCGGGGCCGCGCACCTCGTTGATCAGGGTATCCTGACGACGCCCGGTGGCGTCGAAGATCTCGAGCACCGTGTGCCCTTCCCTGGTCAGCGTGAACTCGATGCTGGTCATGGGGTTGAACGGGTTCGGATAGTTCCGGTTCAGGGCGAAGGTGCGCGGCAAGCCGTCCGGGGTGTCGGACGGGGAGCCCACGTAGATGGCATCCGCCAGGGTCAGCGTATCCGCACCACAGGCGTTGCTCACGATGAGACTCACCGAGTAGGTGCCGCTCACGGTGTAGGTGTGCACCGGGGAGGCCAGGGTGTCGGTGGCACCATCGCCGAAGTCCCAGGCCCAGTTCGTCACACCGCCGGTGCTTACGTCGGCGAAGGTGACGGTGTGCGGGTTGGCGCCGCTGTCGTCATCCAACGTGAATCCGGCCACGGGCACTTCACCGACGCTGATGTAGTCGGTCTTGGCCAACGGGGTGCTGCCGCCGGGGCCGGTGGCAAGGAGCGTCACCGTGTACAGGCCCGGAGCGCCGTAGCTGTGCACCGGGTTCTGGACGGCGGACGTGGTGCCGTCCCCGAAGTTCCAGAGCCAGCTGGTCACGTCGCCGGTGGTCTCGTCGGTGAAGGTCACTTCCAGGGGACCGCAGCCGCTGACGGGCGTGGCCGAGAAGGCGGTAACCGGAGCCGACGGGGTGGTCACCGTGATGAGGTCCGTCAACACCAGGGTGTCCGGCTCACAGTCGCCGGTGGCGATGAGGGTGACGGTGTAGACGCCCGCGGTTGTGTATTCGTGCACCGGGTTCTGCACCAGGTCAGTCCCGCCGTCGCCGAAGTCCCAGGTCCAGCCCGTGGCGTTCACGCTGGCGTCGGTGAAGGTCACCGACAGGGGCGCAATGCCGGAGGAATCGGAGGCGCTGAAGGCGGCCGTGGTGCCGGGCGTCAGGCTGATGAAGGAGGCCTTGGCCTCGTCATCGCTGCCGCCGGGACCGGTGGCCGTCAGGGTCACGTCGTAGGGACCGGGACCGCTGAACACATGGGTCGGGTTCTGCAGGGTGTCGGTCTGCCCGTCGCCGAAGTCCCACAGCCAAGTCGTGGGCGACCCGGCGGACGTGTCGGTGAAGTTCACCGTCAGGGGCGAACAGCCGGTGGTCACATCGGCGGTGAAGTCGGCCGTCACGGGCCCGTAAACCTCGATGTAACCCAGCTTCATCTCGACGTCCGAGCCGCAGGGGCCGTCCACCGTGAGCTGCACGAAGTAGGTGCCCGGCAGGAAATAGGTATGGGACGGATTCTGGTCGGTGGACGAGTTGCCGTCGCCCAGGAACCAGGACCAGCTCGTCACGTAGCCGCTGGAAGTGTCGCTGAAGTCCACCGACAGGGGCGCCAGACCCGAGGTCACGCTGGCGGTGAAGCCCACGGCCGGGGCGCCATCGGCGTAGATCAGGTCGGTTTGAATGATGTCGTCACTGCCGTCGGCCCCGCTCACGGTCAGGGTCACGGTGTAGGTGCCGGCCACGGAGTAGGTATGCATGGGGTTCTGGGCGGTGGCGGTGTTGCCGTCGCCGAAATTCCAGAGCCAGGACGTCACAGTACCGGTGGACTGGTCGGTGAAATTCACGTCCAGGGGCAGGCAACCGGCGGTCACGTCGGTGCTGAAGTTGGCGGTGGGCGGCGTACCGGTCACGCCCACGGCACCCGCGGCGTTGACCATGCCGTAGCCGCTGTAGCGGTCCCAGCCGGCGCCGGCTTCCACGTTCTGCACGTCTTCGGCGGTGGCCATGAGCTGGGACCAGACCTGGTCCGGGGTCCAGGTCGGGTTCGCCGACATGACCAGAGCCGCCACGCCGGCCACGTAGGGCGTGGCGCAACTGGTGCCATTGAAGAAGTCGGAATAGTTGCCGGGGTCATAGCCGCCACTGCCCTGGATGTCGGTGGTCGGCAGGATGGTCGGGCCCAGAATGTCCACGGCGCCGCCGGCGTCCTGGGTGTTCAGGCCGTAGTTGGAGCCCCACCAGCGTTCACCGTCGCAGGTGTAGCCGTTGGGATCGGTGGCCACGCCGGGGTTGACCTCACCGGTGCTGCTGCTGCTGCGTTTGCGGTCACCGCAGGGAGAGGCCGCGCCCACGCCGACCACGTCGGGGTTGTAGGCGGGGTAGGAAATGGTGGAATCGTTCTCGTTGCCGGTGGCCGCCAGGGAAATGGCCCCGGCGTTCTTGGCGTAGGTGAGGGCCGCGTCCATGGGCGCGTAGGACGTGGCGGCCGCGCCGAAACTCATGCTGATGACGTCGGCGCCGTTATCCGCCGCATAGTACACCGCGTTGATGATGTAGGAGAACAGCAGGGCGCCCGCGGAGTCGGCGCATTTCAGAGGCATGATGCTGCAGCCCCCGGCGGCGCCGGCGCTGCCCAGGGCGTTGTCGGCAATGGCCGCCGCCACGCCGGCGCAGGCGGTGCCGTGGCCGGGATCGGCGGAATCGTCGTTGGGATCGGCGTCGTCGTCACCGAAATCGTAACCGGTCACCTGGTTCAGGTCCGGGTGGGTGGAATCCACGCCGCTGTCCAGGATGGCGATGACCACACCGGTCGTGCCGTAACCCTGGGCGCCGCTCCAGGCCGCTTCGGCCTTGGCGTCGAAGCCGAGGGTGCCCACCGGGGCGCCGGTGTGCTCCCAGGTGCCGCCCCAATCGAAGGTGGGCAACTGGGCGGTGTTGTTGTGGCCCCAGTGGTTCGTATGCAGGGGATCATTGGGCACCGCGGTGTAGAAGGCCCGCAGGTCGGGCAGGGCGATTTCCACATCAGGGTCCGCCGCGAAGCGCGCGGCCAGGGCTTCGATGTCCGCGCCGTCGGGCACATCCACCCGGTACCAGCGGTGAACGCCCTGGGCGTCGGCGGCGCTCTTGTTGCGCGGGCCGGCAAAGACACGGGATACGCGGGACACGCCCGCCTCGTCCATGATGAGATCCACACCCTTGAGTCCCGCGCGGGCACTGGGCACCGCATCGTTGAGGGCCTTGGCCATCTGCAGGTTGGACTTCAGGTAGGCCGCCTCGGTGAACTGCACCAGAAGGTGGTCCGTCGCGTAAGGGGACTGGAAATCCGCGTCCGAAACAAAGCCGTCCTGAACAGGGGCGATGGGTCGAGGTGCGGCGCCGGCGGGCAGAGCGAGGGTGAACAGGATGGTGGATACCATCAGCAGGGTGGACAACAGGCGAGCCATTCTGTCTCCTGACCATAATAAGGTTGAATTGAACACCGGAGAAATCAGGTCCCCACCGCCAGGGGCCTGGCGGCACTGAAATTCCCGTGAAACACCCGTAGAGTCTTGACATTATATGAGATATTTTATCCGCATACAACAAAAAACTGGGTGCCTTATCCAAGACAGTTTACACCCGGTTTCCCGTGGCGGCAAATATTCCAGGTTGACACGCTTCAAACGCATGTTTAATATTCCCGCTTAAATCAACTGATCAAAACACTAGATTGAATCATCTGTTTCAACTCCACCGGGAGACGCCCTAATTGACTGACGACAAGCAAACCACCAAGGACCGGTTGCTGGACACCGCCGAGAAGTTGTTCGGGGAAAAGTGTTTCGACGATGTGTCGGTGCGGGAACTGGCGGCCGCCGCGGGTGTGAACGTGGCGGCCATCAACTACCATTTCCAAGGCAAGGACAACCTCATTCAGCAGGTGGTCAGGCGTCGATTCTCACTCCAGAGGGATAAAACCCTCGGGGCCCTCGACGACCTTCTGCGGGTGTCGGGCGGCCAACCCGCCCTGGCGGACGTGATCCACACGCTGGTGGCGCAGTACCTCGATGCCACTATCCTTTCCCACACCAGCAAAAGTCACCTGACCATGTTGATGCGGGATATGCACCACAAACCCGATGCCATTCATCAGCAGTTCTTCCGGGAAATGGTCGCGCCCATCTTCATGGCGTTTTCCAAGGCCCTGATGATGGCCCGGCCCAATCTGACCCAGGAGGATCTGAACTGGATCATCGCCAGCATCGTCAGCCAGATTCATCATTTCACCATGCGCTGGCACAAGAAGACGCTGATGGCGCCGGATAGCGAGACCCTGGCCGTAATGGTGAAGGTCTTCCCGGCCCTGGGCCTGACCGCCGAACAATACGTGCAGCAGACCACCGACCACATTACACGGTTCTCCACCGGAGCCGTGAACGCCATGTACCCGGAGGCTTCCTGAAATGCGGAACCTGATGAGACCCCTGCTGCCCGGCCTGCTCCTGTGGGTGGCCGGCTGCAGCGTGGGGCCGGACTATGTGCGGCCGTCCCTTGACACCGAGACGCCCGAGCAATGGACCCGCCCCACCCTGGCCGAAGCCCTGCCCGACTCGGGCGCAAACCACTGGCGCTGGTGGGAGGCCTTCGGTGACACCACCCTGAACACGCTGGTGGAAACCTCCCTGGTGCACAACAACGACCTGGCCGTGGCCGCGGGACGCGTGCTCGAGGCCGATGCCCTGCTGGGCGGAGCCAAGTCCGCGCGTCTGCCGTCGATGGAGATCGGCGGCGCCGCCTCCCGCAGCAAAAGCAGCACCTCGCAAACCCGCGGGTTCTTCTCCCCGTACCAGAACGCCTTCAGCGCCACCGCCACCGCCCGGTATGAACTGGACCTCTGGGGCCGCCTGAGCCGCGGACAGGAAGCCGCCCTGGCCACCCTCATGGCCAGCGAGCAGGACCGACGGTCGGTGGCCCAGCGCCTCATCGCCGACGTGGTGCGCACCTGGCTGGAGATCCGGGAACTCCAACTGCAGGTGGCCCTGAACGAAAGCACCGTGGCCAACTTCACCCAGAACCTGGCCACGGTTCGGCAGCGGTACAACCGCGGCCTGGTCTCCTCCCTGGACCTGCACCTGGCCGCTCAGAACCTGGCCGCGGCCCAGGCCGTGGGGCCCCCTTTCCGGCAGAACCTGGCGGCCGCCCGCCGGCGCCTGGAAATCCTGGCCGGACGCTATCCCGCCGGATCCATCATCGGCAGTGACCTGGAGCGGGCCGACGGAACCCTGACCGAGACCCTCATGCCCGCACCCCTGGCGCCGGTGCCCGCGGGATTGCCGTCGGACCTTCTGGAACGGCGGCCGGACCTGAGCGCGGCCGAGTTGCGCCTCCACGGAACGGTGGCCCGGGTGGGCGAGGCCAAGGCCCTGCTCTACCCCCGCATCAGCCTGACGGCCAGCGCCGGAACCGCCTCCAACGAACTGTCGGACCTGTTCACCGATCCGGCGAGCATCTGGTCCCTGGCCGGAAACCTGGTCATGCCCCTGATCAACCGGGGGGCCACCCAGGCCCAGATCAAGGCGGCCGAAGCGCGCGCCATGCAGTCGGCCAGCCAGTACCGCGCCACGGTGCTGCAGGCCTTCAGCGAGGTGGAAAACGCCCTGGACGCGGACACCTTCCAGAGCGCCCAGGAAACCTTTCTTATCGACTCGGTGGAATACGCCCGCCGCTCGGTGGACCGGGCCGAAGAGCGTTATTCCCGCGGTCTGGACACCATTCTCGTGGCTCTGGAATCCCAGCGCCGTCTGTACTCCGCGGAAAGCCAGCTGCTGACGACCCAGCGGTTGCGGCGGTCCGCCCGCGTCAATTTGATCCAGGCCCTCGGCGGGCCGTGGGACGAAACCGGAATCGAAAACAAGGAGATGGCCGGGAATGATTAAGTTTATTACACGCTTTGTGTTGCCCGTGGTGTTGGTAGTCGTGGCCATTTTCATGGCCGTCGCCATGGTCAAGATGCGGCCCGAAGCCGAGCGGAAGGCCCAGACCAAGCCCCGGCCGGTGGTCACGGCCTTTACCATCGAGACCGGCGCCCAGACCGTGACCGTGCGGGGTTTCGGCTCCGTCAAGGCCAAGCGGTCCGTGGACCTGGTGCCCCAGGTCAGCGGCGAGATCATTGAGAAATCCGCGACCTTCGAGGCCGGTGCCTACTGTGCCGCCGGGGATATTCTCCTGCGCATCGACGACACGGATTACGCCCTGGCCGCGGCCCGGGCCGAAGCCGACGTGGCCCAGGCGGCCCTGAACCTGGCCCTGGCCGAGGAAGAGGCCCTGGTGGCCCGCGAGGAATGGGAACGGCACGGCTCCAGCAGCACGGCCGGCGAACGCGAGGCCACGGACCTGGTCCTGCGCAAGCCCCAGTTGGAATTGGCCGAAGCCACCCTGGCCTCCGCCCAGGCCGCCCTGCGACAGGCCCAGGTCAACCTGGGTCGCTGCGTCATTTGCGCGCCCTTCGACGGACGCGTTCTGGCCGCCAACGGCGACGTGGGCCAGTACCTGCGGTCCGGCAACATGATCGGCACCGTTTACGCCACCGACATCGCCGAGGTCACCGTGCAGGTGGCCGACAACGACCTGGCCTGGATCGACGTGACCCAGGGCGGCGGCGACGACGCCCACACCGCGGTCACCATCAGCGCCGAATTCGCCGGGCACCGCCACACCTGGGACGGCCGGGCCGTGCGCCTGGGCGGGGCCGTGGATTCCCGCAGCCGTCTGGTGCCCGTGGTGGTCGAGATCCAGAACGGCTACCGCCGCGATGGCGACCGTCCGCCCCTGGTGGACGGCCTGTTCGTGGAAGTCCTTTTCAACGGCACCCCCGCCGCCGCCTCCGTGGTCATCCCCCGCACCGCCCTGCGCCCCGAGAACAAGGTGTGGGTCATCGACGACGAAAGCCGCATCAACATCCGACGGGTGGACGTGTCCCGCGCCGGTGTTGACCAGGCCGTGATCAGCGCCGGCCTCGCCCCCGGCGAACGGGTGTGCACCAGCAACCTGCAGTTCGTGACCGAGGGACTGCCGGTCCGGGTTGAAGGCGATCCGGTGCCTGCCCAGCAGGTCGACGCCCAACCCGACGCCCCTGTCCGGGACGGTGACTCATGAACGGTGTGATCCGCTGGTTCGCCCACAACCACGTGGCGGCGAACCTCCTGATGGTGGCCATCGTGGTGGCGGGCGTGATGAGCGCCAAAAACATCAAGCAGGAGGTCTTCCCCGAAGTCCAGATGGACATGATCACCATCATGGTCCCCTACCTGGGCGCCACGCCCAGCGAGGTGGAGGAAGCCGTCTGCGTGCGGGTGGAGGAACAGATCCACGGGGTTGACGGCATCAAGAAGATCACCTCCTCGGCCACCGAGGGCATGGGTTCCATCATGGTGGAGTTCGAACGCGGGGTGGACATCCGAAAGGCCCTGGACGACATCAAGTCCGAGGTGGACCGGATCATCACCTTCCCCGCCGAAACCGAGAAGCCCATCATTTCCCAGGTGGAGCGCAAAAACCAGGTGGTCGACGTGTTCATCTACGGCGACGTGGAGGAACGTACCCTCAAGATCCTGGCCGACAAGGTGCGCGACGACCTGCTGGCCCTCGGCGACATCACCTACGCCCAGGTCGACGGCACCCGTCCCTTCGAGATTTCCATCGAAGTGAGCGAACAGAACCTTCAGGCCTACGGCCTGTCCCTCAGCCAGGTGACCCAGGCCGTGCGCGCCAACAGCCTGGATCTGCCCGGCGGGTCCGTGAAGACCGACGTGGGCGAAATCCTGGTGCGCACCAAGGGCCAGCGGTATACGGGCGCGGAGTTCGGCCGCATCGTGGTCATCACCGCCCCCGACGGCACCGAAGTGACCCTCGACATGCTCGCCGAGGTGAAGGACACCTTCCAGGACGTGGACGTGGCCACCTTCCTCGACGGCAAGCGGGCCGCCATGGTCTCGGTGTACCGCACCGGGGACCAGGGCGTGCTCACGGTGACCAAGGCCGTGAAAGACTACGTGAGGGATATCCGCGCCCAGATGCCTCCGGGCGTGGAAGTCGCCATCTGGCACGACCGCTCCGAAATCTACAAGAGCCGCATGGATCTGCTGGCCAAGAACGGCGCCATCGGTTTGCTGCTGGTCTTCCTGGTGCTCACCATGACCCTGGAGTTCCGTCTGGCGATCTGGGTGTCCGTGGGGCTGGCCATCTCGTTCCTGGGCGCCTTCTGGGTGCTGCCCATGTTCGGCGTCTCGCTGAACATGATCTCCATGTTCGCCTTCATCGTGTCGCTGGGTCTGGTGGTGGACGACGCCATCGTGGTGGGCGAAAATATCTACGCTCACCGGGAAATGAAGCGTAAGCCGCTGCGGGCGGCCCTAATGGGCACCCTGGAAGTGGGCGGCCCGGTAACCTTTGCCGTCATCACCACCGTGGTGGCCTTCCTGCCCCTGGCCTTCGTCGAAGGCATGATGGGCAAGTTCATGTACAACATCCCGGTGGTGGTCATCGCCATCCTGCTGTTCTCCCTGGTGGAGTCGCTCCTGATCCTGCCGGCCCACCTGTCCACCATCAAACTGCAGGAATCCGGTCGGGAGGGCGGCCGCAACCCCTTCAGTCGCGCCTACGGATCCTTCAAGAAGTGGTTCGACGGGCGGATGGAATTCGCCGTCAAAAAACTCTACCACCCTTCCCTGGTCTACGCGCTCAAACACCGGCCCCTGGTGATCGCCCTGGCCCTGGCCACCCTGATCACAACCCTGGGCTGGTTCGCAGGCGGTCACATCAAGTTCACCTTCATGCCCAAGGTGGACGCCGACAATCTGGTGGCGGCCCTGACCCTGCCCCAGGGCACCACGGTTGAAGACGCCATGAAGGCCGTGGAACAGTTGGAGGCCGGACTCAACGCCATGGAAGCGGAGTTCAACGAAGATCGGCCCGCAGACAGCCCGTCCGTCGTCACCCACATGTCCACCTCGGTGGGGAGTCAGCCCCGCACCAACGAGCGGAACAGCAACGCCGGGGCCGGCGGCGCCCATCTGGTGGAAGTGAACGCGGAACTGCTCAAGGCCGAGATCCGCGACATTCCCAGCCCCGACATGGCCAAGCGCTGGCGTGAACTGACCGGCCCGGTGACCGGGGCCGTGTCCCTCAGTTTCAGCGCCGACCTGTTCATGGGCGGCAAGCCCCTGTACGTGCAGCTGGCCAGCAGCAACACCGACGACCTCATCGCGGCCGGCCGCCGGCTCAAAGAGGAACTGGCGGTGTTCCCGGGCGTGATCGACATCGCGGACAGTTTCCGCGAAGGCAAAATCGAGATGAAGCTGAGCCTCAAGCCCGAGGCCCGCACCCTGGGCCTGACCCTGAACGACCTGGCCCGTCAGGTCCGCGCCGGATTCTACGGCGACGAAGCCATGCGCATTCAGCGCGGCCGGGATGAGGTGAAGGTCATGGTGCGCTACCCCGAGGACGAACGGCGTTCCCTGGGCCACATCGAGAACATGCGCGTGCGCACTCCCGACGGCAGCCAGGTGCCCTTCAGCCGCGTGGCCGAAGTGGAGATCGGCCGCGGCTACGCCTCCATCGACCGGGCCGACCGTCAGCGGATCGTCAGTGTCACCGCGGACATCGACCAGTCTGAGGCCAACGCCGAAGAGGTGAACGCGGCCATCCGCACGGTGAACCTGCCGGCCCTCATGGCCGACTACCCGGGACTCCGCTACTCCATGGAAGGTCAGCGCAAGGACCAGGCCGAGAGCATGGCCAGCCTCAAGTCCGGTTTCATCATGGCCCTGATGCTCATCTTCGTCCTGCTGGCGGTGCTGTTCAAAAGCTACATCCAGCCGGTCATCGTGATGACGGCCATTCCCTTCGGCATTGTGGGCGCCATCTGGGGCCACATTCTCATGGGGTTGGACCTCACCCTGATCAGCCTGTTCGGCGTGGTGGCCCTGACCGGCGTGGTGGTGAACGATTCACTCATCATGATCGACTTCATCAACCGCGCACGACGGGAAGGCTCGGCCGTGGGACCGGCCCTCATCAACTCGGGTCTGCGTCGGTTCCGGCCCATCATCCTGACGTCGGTCACCACCTTCGCCGGCCTGATGCCGCTGATCCTGGAAAAGAGCCTGCAGGCCAAGTTCCTCATTCCCATGGCCACCAGCCTGGGCTTCGGCGTGATCTTCGCCACCTTCATCACCCTGATCCTGGTGCCGGTGAGCTACTCGCTGCTGGTGGACTTCAAGGGACTGTTCGGGATGAAGGACCAGTTGGAGGATCTGGTCATGGAAGAGGAAGACGGCGAGGCACCCAGCATGTTCACACCCTGACCCTTCGGTCAGGAATGTGAAACGGCCCGGCTGCAGGGAGGCAGCCGGGCCGTTTTTTTATCAGTCGAACTTTACCAGATCTTGGTCCGATCGGCCGGATCCATGTACATGCCGTCACCCGGCTGCACGTTGAACGCGGCGTGAAACTCCGGCATGTTGGCCATGGGGCCCAGCACCCGGTAGCGGGGCGGGCTGTGGGGATCGGTGGCCACCTGGTTGCGCATGGCGTCCTCGGTGGACTTGGCGCGCCACACCTGGGCGAACCCCATGAAGAACCGCTGGCTGCCGGTAAACCCGTCGATCACCGGGGCGTCTTTCCCTTCAAGACTGATCATATAGGCCCGGTGGGCGATGGTCAGACCCGACAGGTCGCCGATGTTCTCACCCAGGGTGAGTTCGCCGTTGAGGTAGAGATCGTCGAAGACCTGGAACGTGTCGGCCTGGGCCACCAGTTTCTCGGCGCGTTTCGCGAACTCCTCACGGTCCGAATCGGTCCACCAGTTCTGCAGGTTTCCGTTGGCGTCGTATTTGCTGCCCTGGTCGTCGAAGCCGTGGCCCATCTCGTGGCCGATGACCGCCCCGATGGCGCCGTAGTTCACCGCATCGTCCGCGGCCATGTTGAAGAACGGGGGCTGCAGGATGGCGGCCGGGAAGACCACCTCGTTGCGGCTCGGACTGTAGTAGGCGTTCACCGTCTGGGGGTTCATGCCCCACTCGTGCTTCTGGATGGGCCCGCCCAGCTTGGCCCGGTCCTTTTCGTAATTGAACCGGTAGGCCCGCTGGACGTTGCCCACCAGGTCACCCTCGCGGATCTCCAGCTTGGTGTAATCCTCCCAGATGTCCGGGTAACCGATCTTGGGCGTGAACGCCGCCAGTTTAACCTGGGCCTGGGCCTTGGTTTCCGGGCTCATCCACTCCAACTCGTCGATGGCGGCGCCGTAGGCGTTGCGCAGGTTCTCCACCAACTCCACCATGCGGGCCTTGGCCTCGGGCGAGAAGTGGTGCCCCACGTAGATCCGACCGATGACTTCGCCCAACGACCCGTTCACCGTGTCCACGCCCCGTTTCCAGCGCGGCCTCTGTTCCTGCTGACCGTTGAGGGTCTTGGCGTAGAACTCGAAATTCTGCTGATCGATTTCCGAACCCAGGAAACCGGCGTAGTTGTTCAGCAGCTTCCAGCGCAGCCAGATCTTCCACTTCTCCAGGGTGGTCTCGGTGTACACCCGGTTGAAACCCTCGATATAGGTGGGCTGGTTGATGTTGATGCTCTCCTGCTTGTCCAGGCCGGCGGCAGCCAGGTAGGCCGGCCAGTCCAGCCCCTCGCCCAGGCTCGCCAGTTCCTCATAGCGCATCAGGTTGTAGGTCTTGTCGCTGTCCCGGTTTTCCACGTTGGTCCAGTGGTGATCGGCCAGGGCCGTCTCCAGTTCCATGATGGCACTGGCCGAGGTGCGCGGATTCTCGAACCCGGCGAGGGTGAACATCGTGGTAATGTGATCGATATACTTGCTGCGCAGTTCGGAGGAGCGCTCATCCTCCTTGAAGTAATAGTCCCGGTCCGGCAAGCCGAGTCCCGATTGCCAGATGCCCGGGGTGTAGCGGGTGGCGTCCTTGTCGTCGATGCCGATGTACAGCGCGAAGGGACCGCCGCCGCCGTCGATCCGGCCCTCTGCAAAGTAGGCCGAAAGTTCGCTGCGGTTGCTGATGGCATCGATGCGGGCCAGGGCGTCATTCAGGGGCGCCATGCCCAGGTCCTCCAGCTTGGTGGAGTCCATGAAGGCGTTGTACAGGCCGGCCACCTTCTGCTCGTCGGGGTTGGTGGTCATGTCGCTCATGGCCGCCAGATCCTGGATGATGGTCAGCACGTCCTTGCGGGCGTTCTCCGACAGGTCGACGAACACGCCGGTGCGCGTCCGGTCGGCGGGGATCTCGGCCGTCTTGAGCCAGGCCCCGTTCACGAATTCGAAAAAATCGTCCTGGGGCCGCACGGACATATCCATGGCGGTCTGGTCGATGCCACTGGTCAGGGCCACTGTTTCCTCCTCGAGAGTCGCATTGTCCGCCTGGTTGCCACACCCGGCCAGAAGCATCAAACCGATCGCACAGAACATCAAGAGTCTCATGTCAGCCTCACTGTTCAGGGAGATTCCCAAGAATTATGGATAACAACCCCCTGATTACTGATTTTCAGGGGCCCGTGTTTCACTCGGGGTCATATTCCAGGAGCTCGGTGACCAGTTCGGCCGCGTAGCCCACCACGCCGGGACAGACGGCCGCGAAGGTGCCGTCTTCCTTGGCTTGGGCCCGAGCCTCGGGGTCCTGCATTTGAACCCCGGTCAACTCATTGCAGTTAAGGTAGTTGTGCTTTTCCTGGAAACGTCGCAGGAATTCCTCCACCAGGGCGTCGGTCCGCTCGCGGGCGGCGTCGTCCTCCAGGTCCACCCGGCCGGCGTCCAGGCCCAGCACCATCAAGGCGCCCGTGACCGCGCCGCAGGTCAAGCCCTGCCGCCCCATGCCGCCTCCGAAGGAGGTGGCGAGCTTGAGGGCCAGGTCCTGGGTGAGGCCGTACCGTTCAGCGAAGGCCGCCAGCATGGCCTGGCTGCAGGCGTGGCCGTCGTCGAACATTTTTTTGGCGGTGTCTATTTCGCGCATGGCATCTCCCGGGTGCGGGGGCGGGTGCGGGGTTTTGCCAGGCAAGTGTGGCGCGAACGGGCGCGCTTGGCAAGGGCCGGAACCGTCAATGGCGGGTCACTCCGCCGTCTCGCCCAACAGCCGCCGCCACTGGTCCACCGCCACGATTTCCACGCTGGCCTCGCCGGTCTCCCTGGACGCCAGCTTCGCCATCACGAATCGCTGCCCGTCGGGCGAGACGTCGAACCCGCGGTCAAACAGGAAATCCCCCAGGCGCCTCTCGAACAGGACCGCGGGCTCTCCCAGTTCAGGGCGGTCCTGCCCGTCCACGGCGACCTCGAAGAACCGGTCCGCATTCAGGTAGAACAGACGCCGGCCGTCCCGGCTCCAGGCCACGTCCTCGCCTCCGTCAAGCGACACGCGGACCGGGGATTGGCCGCCGGGAAAGGTCCGCAGATAGACTTCATTGCGCCCCGTTTCGTTCGAGATGTAGGCCACGAAACGGTCGTCCGGGGAAATCCGGGGGTTGGTGTATTCGTCCGGGCCGCTGAAGATCGGACGCGCCTCCCCGCTGCCGTCCGTCTCCATCAGGTAGAGTGCGGCGTTGCCGGTCCTGTAATCCACGTAGGCCATGATCCGGCCGTCGCTGGTCAGGTCCGGGCCCGACCCGGCGACCACGGTATCCAGCGGAGCGGTGGCGTCCAGGGGGCGGCGAAGGATCAAGTGGGCCGGGGGCATGCTGTAGAAATAGATCTGGTCTCCCGCGGGCGCCCATTTCGCCAGCACGTCCATGACGTTCGGATTCGGCAGGCGCTGACGCGTGCCGCGGCGCAGATCCTGCAGCCAGACGTCGACCTCCTGGGATTCGTTGATGCTCAGGGCCAGGATCCGACCGTCCGGAGACAGGGCCGGGCTCCCGACGTTCGGCAGGATGGGCGTGATCTCCTCCAGGACTTCCCCGCTGCGATTCACCCAGACCATCTGTTCCTGGCCGCCCGTGATGGGGCTCAGGGCGTAGACCAGCAGGCCGTCCCGGGAAACGCTCGCGCGCCCGCCGTCCGGGACGATCAGGATGGGTTGGCCGGCGGGCAGGCCGGTTTCCTCGTCGTAGGGCAGGGCCCAGACGCCGTTGTTGGCGCTGCCGTCACGCTCGAAGAGGATATGCCCTTCACCGTCGTAACGGGGGTTCCAGATCCTCTTGTCGGCATAGTCCAGCAGGACCCGGCGCACCCCGTCCTTCTCGATCACCAAGCGCCCGGGCGACAGTCCCTTGGGGTGGACCACGAACAGGATGCCGCGGTCGGGCATGCGGAAGGGTTCGTGCAGGTCACCCTCGGTGCTGTCGTTTACGGCGATCACCAGCTGGGCGTCGCCACCCACCGCGGCGGCGGACAGGATTCCGGAATTTCCCCGACTGAAGAGAATGGTGCCGTCGTCGCCCCAGTGCGCACCGCGGCCGCCGGCCACGTCTCCGCCCAGGTCGCAGACCAGGGTCTTCTGCCCGCCGGCCACGGGAATGCGCCACATCTGGCTCTTCTGGAAAAATCCGATTTCCGTTCCGTCAGGCGACCAGAACGGCGCCTCGGCTCTTTCGATGCCTTCGAGCTTCCGGGGCTCCAGCTGGTCCAGATCCTGGATCCAGAGTTCACCGCCCTGTTCGTAGACCACGCGCCGGCCGTCGGCGGAAACCACCGGGTCGTCGCGTCGCTCCTGATCGGAGAGGGTCACCGCCAGGGCGAAGCGCCGGAGTTGCCGGTCCGCCGGCGGATCCTGCATCCTCTGACCGAGAAACAGGCCGACCGCGCCCAGGATGAGACCGGCCGCCACGACCATCAGCGCCAGCCGGGTCCGCCCCGGCCCGCTGTCGCCCGTGGACACGGCGGGCGTCTCGCCCCAGTTGCCGGCGATCATCCCTTCCAGGCGCACGCGGGCTTCCCCGATGTCCCTCAACCGCTGGCGGGGATCGCGCGCGAAACATCGCTTTATCAGGCCGACCAGGGCGGGCGGCACTTCCTGGGGCAGCTTCGTCCAGTCGGGTTCGGTCTTCAGGACGGAGGCCAGCACGTCGCTGACCGTCTCGCCCTCGAAGACCTGCCGACCGCCGAGCATCTCGAACAGGACGCAGCCGAAGGACCAGATGTCGGTGCGCCGGTCCAGGACCGCGCCCCGGGCCTGTTCCGGGCTCATGTAGGAAGCGGTGCCCATCACCACGCCGGCGATGGTGTGGCCGCTGGTTATCGTCGGCATGACGGGCTGGGACCCGCTCTTGTGTTCCACCTCGAAGGCCTTGGCCAGGCCGAAGTCGAGAATCTTGACCGAGCCCTCGGGGGTCAGCATGATGTTCTGGGGCTTGAGATCGCGGTGGATGATGCCCTGTTCATGGGCCACTTCGAGCCCCTCGGCGATCTGACGGCCGAGATTCAGCACGTCCTCCAGGGACAGCGGCCCGCGCTTGAGCACCTCGCCCAGGTCTTCGCCCTGGACCAGTTCGAGCACGAGGAAGGTCTTGTCGCCGTCGGTCTCCAACCCGTAGATCGCCCCCACGTTGGGATGATTCAGCGCGGCCAGAACCCTCGCCTCGCGCTTGAAGCGGGCCACCTTGTCATCCCCGTGCAACATTTCCGGGGGTAGCAGCTTCAGGGCCACATCGCGGTGCAGCTTGGTGTCGACGGCACGGTAGACTTCCCCCATGCCGCCGGAGCCGATTTTCTCCTGGATTTCATAATGGAGCAGAAACTCGCCGATCATGGTTCCCCCAAGCGGATATGATATTTTAATCCGGTTGCAAATCCCGAATACGATAACCCGATTCGGGACAAATGTCCTCTTTTTTACCGCCGGGATCCACCTGGATCACGGACTGTCTTCCGGAGACGTCCCAGCCGTCCGCGCCATCGCCTCATCCAACATCTCGATCAGCTTCGCCCGGTCAAACGTATAGGGCTGATCCGCATTCAACTGCACCAGTTCGGTCACAGCCTTATTGATGGTGTAGGTGGCTTCCGCTTCATTCGGCACAACCATGTACCGCCGCTTGGGCGTCTCGGAGAACAGGGCGTGCAGCACGGCTTCGGCCACTTCGTCCGGCTCCTTGAAACGCGAGCGATCATCCGGCCCCCGGGACTTCATGGCCGCCTGCCCCTCCGTCAGGGCCTCCCCGGCCGCCTCCTTCTCGGACACCATGCGGGTGAACGCACTGGCGGAGATCTTCGACTTGTAATTCCCGGGCTCCACCACGTTCACGTCCACGCCGAGGGGGGCCATTTCCGCCGCCAGGGCATCGGTGAAGGCCTCCATGGCGTGCTTGGACATGCTGTAGGCGCCCAGATTGGCGGGAGACAGGGTTCCCGCGATGGATCCGATGGTTGTGAATCGTCCCTGGGACTCGACAATCAGCGGAGCGAAAGCCTTGGTCACCCGGTACGGCCCGTAGACGTTGACGTTCATCTGGAAGTGGAAGTCGTCCTCCTCCACTTCGACCATGGGGCCCACAATGGCCACACCCGCATTGTTGACCACCGCGTACAGACCGCGCCCCGCCTGGGTGATGGTTTCCACGGCAGCGGCGATCTCGTCCTGGCTGGTCACGTCCAGACGGATGGACTGCACATTGGGAATCTCGTTGAGGGCCTTCAGGTCCTTTTCCTTGCGGGCACCCGCGTAGACGAAGTGGCCGGCCGCGGCCAGGTGTTCGGTTATTTTCAGGCCGATGCCGCTGCTGGCGCCGGTCACCAAAACGGCCTTCTGTTCGTCGGCGGCCTTGGCCTCCGCCCCCAGGGGCAGGCCCACCAGGAACACCAGAAGCACCGCGAGTTTCCACACCTTCATGTCGTTTCTCCCTTATAGAAAAGCCCCCCTGGTGGGAGGTCATGATGACAAGAGTCGGGCACAACATCGGCACAACGGACCCCACCGGCCACCGGCGAACCTGACCCGGATGGCCCAACCGTCGCCAACTGGAAAGACCCGCGCTGGGTTTTCCTCCCAGGGCCGTTTGGTGAGCACCCCATGACCAACAAGGAGTTTTCAATGCGGATTACAATACCCCTCACCCTGCTGCTGAGCCTGTGTTTCCCACTGGCCCTTCTGGCGGCAGACCACGAGACCCCGGCCATTTCTGGCGTGTGGACCCTCAATGAAAAGCAAAGTGACGACATCGGTGACCTCATGCAGAAGGCCCAGGCCGGCGGCGGCGGGCGTGGCGGCGGCGGCAAAGGCGGCCGGCCCGGCGGAGGTCCCGGCGGCGGTGGGGGTCGAGGCGGCGGCGGTGGCCGGGGCGGCGGTGGCACAGGACACGGTGAGGGCCCCGACAAAGCGCAGATGCAACGCCGGCAGGACCGCCTGGAAAAGCTGAAAGAGGAGTTCAGCCGCCTGGACATCTTCCACGACGGTCTTGAACTCAACGTCACCAATGGCCTGGACATCACCCGGCTGCTTTACACCGACGGACGGGAAACCACCATCTGGACCCAGTTCGGCGAAGCCCAGGCGACGGCCGTCTGGAATGGTCCCACCCTTGACGTTACCTGGCAAACCCGTCAGGACACCCGGGCACGGGTGCGACACTACACGGTTTCCGAAGACGGGAAACACCTCGTGGTCACCGAGAACCGCACCGTCCCCGGGCAGGAGGATCCCGTGACCCTCAAGCTCGTCTACGACCGGGCGGACTAAAAAAAGAGTGCCCCCCGCGGGGCACTCTCTCTCATCTCTCACCCGACGGACTTCAGGGAACAAGCGCCGGATCCACCACCAGCATATTCGGGCCGGTCAGGTAGTCATAAGTCGTTTGGGCCTCAAGCCGCATCCGGCGGTAAACCGCCCAGTTCACGGCCTGGGCCGAGGCCTCGCCGCCGCCCAGCAGGGACTCCACGAAGTCCTGCTGCTCGGGCAGGTGCATCAGGGTCACACCTTCGTCGGCCTCAAGACCGGCTTCGGCCTTCACCCATTCCACCGCTTCGAACTGGCCGCCCAGGGCGTCCACCAGCTTGTTCTCGATGGCCTGGTTGCCGGTCCACACGCGGCCCATGCACAGGCTGTCGATGTCGGCGGCCGCGATCCCGCGCTCACCCGCCACATCGTCCATCCAGCGCCGGAAGCCCTTCCAGTGGCTGTCGCCGAACTTCTCGGCCTCTTCAGGCGTGAAGGGGCGCGTGTCCGTCATGATCAGGGCGTTGGGTCCCTTGGTCACGTAGTCCTTGCTGAGACCCACCATCTCATTGAAACCGGACATGTCGAACTTGCCGCTGATGGAACCGATGGATCCCGTGACGGTCATGGGACTGGCCATCACGTACGGCGCCCGGTAGCTCATCACGTAGCCGCCGCTGGCCGCCACGTCCGCCATGGACACCACCAGGGGCTTCTTGTCGCCGGCCCGGTCGATGGCGTGTCCCATGATGTCGCTGGCCAGGCTCTCGCCGCCACCGCTGTCGATACGCACCACGATGCCGACCACATCCTCGTCGGCCAGGGCGCGGTCAATCTGGGCCACGATGGTCTCGTGTCCCATCATGAGACCCAGTACAGGGTTCACGCTGTTCTCGCGGCCGCCGATGTTGCCCTGGGCGTGGATCACGGCAATGGTTTTCTTCCCCTTGAGGTCCAGATCCGCGGGGTCCTCCTCCGCGTACCGGTCATGGGAAACAACCCGCAGACGATCCTCGTCCTCCAGCTTGAGCTTTTCCTCCAGCTCGTCCCAGAACAGGAGTTCGTCGAACAGGCCCATGGCCACGGCCTCGTCGGCCTCGAAGAAGGTCATTTCCATGAGCGCGATGACGGCCGCTTCGTCCAGGCCGCGGTCCGCCTCCAGAACCGCCACGAACTCGGTCCACCGGTCGGCAAACATCCAGTCCATGTTCTTCTTGGCCTCGGCCGTGAGGTCGGTGCGCGTCAGGAGCTGGGCGGCCGCCTTGTAGTGGCGGATGGCGTGCAGTTCGGGATTGATGCCCAGCTTGTCCATCAGACCGCGGAGATGGGTCGAGGTGCGGGAAAACCCGGCGAAACCGATGTAACCGGACGGCGGGGTAAACAACGAGTCGCACACCGCGGCCAGGTAGTAGGTGCCCTCATCCATGGAGTCGGCATAGCCATACACTTTCTTGCCGGCCGCCTAGGTGCGGGAGAACCCGGCGAAACCGATGTAACCGGACGGCGGGGTAAACAACGAGTCGCACACCGCGGCCAGGTAGTAGGTGCCCTCATCCATGGAGTCGGCATAGCCATACACTTTCTTGCCGGCCGCCTGGACCCTCTGCACGGCGCCGCGGATCTCCTGCATCTTGGCCATGCCCAGGTTGTTGCTGGACGACATCTGGAGGATCACCCCGTCGATGCGCTCGTCCACTTCCGCCTTGGCCAGGTTTTCGAGAATCATCTGCAGCGTCAGGGCTCCGCCGCCGGTCACCTGGCCCAGGAGCCCGCCGGGGGGATCGTACTCCAGGACTTCGCCGTAGATATCCACGTGCAGCCAACTGTGGTCCTCGATGTCGGAGGAACTGTCCATTTTAATGACGATCAGGCCGACCACCACTGTCACCAGCACCAGGCCGGCCAGCAATGAAGCGAAAAAGGGGCGCAGAAAGGCGTTCAAGATCCAACCTCCCAAGCAGTATGAAAAAAAAGAAGGTAACGGGCGTCATCCTAGCACATCAAATTTGTCCATTCCCGTGAAATTGACGGGACACACGCCCCCAATGACGGGCCAACCCCAAAAAGGTTTCCGGGCCGGGCCGGGCACCGGTCCGTGGGTCCGGCCCGATCCGGGAGGAAAGACGATAAAAACAGAGGGAAATTCAATGGCCCGCAAATGCAATTATCAGGCAGGATTGCACGATTCTGTTAACCGGTGGACAACTGATACCCCTGGAATATTTGCAAAATCGGAAAATCATGCTTCTTTTGATGCAAGCATAAAGTCAGTTGGGGGGCGCGCATGACACGAATAACGCTTCCCGTTCCCGAGCAAAGGATAATGTCGTGACGAATGAAAATCTGGTCAGCATTACCGCCGAGGCCACGACGGCCTTTGGCGGATTTGACTGGTCCGAGCACGAAGGCAAAGGCGTCCGTCTGTTCGTTCAGGGCTTCGGCTGAGGCGGGCCGTCAATCGGCATGGCTCTGGATGAGTCAAAAGATGAAGATACGGTTGTGGAAATGGACGGGATCAAGCTGGTGTTCGACGCCCAGACCCGTGACATCCTGACGCAGAGCGGCGGCCTGACCATCGACTATGTCGATGAGGACTACCGACGCGGCTACATGCTCAAGCTGGGCAATGCGAGTGACTGCGGAGATTGCAGCAGCAGCAGCGGCGGCGGCGGCTGCGGCTGATCCGACCCAAAAAACAACCGGGCCTTCTCCCCGCTCGCGGTGGAGGACGGCCCGGTTTTTTTTGTCTGCAACGGTGATCGCCAAGGGGGCTAGAAATCCTCCTCGCGGATATCGAAGTCGTCGTCCAGCAGGTCGTCGTCCTCGGCGAGGGGGTCCTTTTCCGTGTAGCCCAGGTCGTCATCCACTTCCAGGTCCAGGGTATCATCCAGCTCGTCGATGGCGGGTTCGGACTTCGACGCGAATTCCGTGTCGTATTCCTCGCAGCAATCGTCGCCGCAAAAGTGATGTCCCTGGTAGTGGATACCCTTGCCCTCGATCTCCACACCGCACTGTATGCATGCCGTAATTTCCATCGAACCTTCGCTCCTGCCAAGACCGCCGGGGGCGGGATCAATGTCAGACGGGGATTTTCAAATTCCCAACGCCATCTGCCGGATATAAATCCCATGAATTCCCTGCCGAAGCAAGCCCAATTATACACCCATAATCGACCTTTTTGAGGGGCTGATTTAGTAAATTCCGCCGGTTACCTGAAGGCCAGGATGTAGGCCACCCAGGCCGGCGCCAGGTCGCCCTTGCGGTCCGGCAGGAAAATCCCGTTGGGTTCGCCGTCCTCGTCGGTGCCTTCCCAGTACACGACCGTCTTGCGGAAGCCGCAATCCTCCAGCAGTTCACAGGTTTCGGGCAGGGTCCACATGCGCCAGTCGTACTTGAAGGCCTGGTCCAGTTTGCTGCCGTCGGGAAACTTGAAATGGATCATGCACTCGATCTCGTTGGTGATGGGATTGAAGGTGTCCTGGTCCCACAGGTAGTCGAACCCGTCCACGTCCCGCTCCTCGATCTGGGGCACCTGGGCTTCGGGTCCACCGAAACAGTCGAGCAGCAGCATACCCTCGTCGCGCAGGCTGGCGTGGGCCAGCTTGAAGTACTCGCCCAGGGCGGCGCGGGTCTTGAAGCCCCACCAGCTGAAGTTGGTGGCGGCCACGATGTCCGCCTTGGGCTCGAGGACCTTCCGCACATCGTCCTGGATCAAGGTCACGGCGGCGGCCCGGTCGCCCAGGGGGTCCACGTTGTTGGTTCGGCCCCACTCCAGGGTGGGCCCGTCGTAGTCCACGCCCAGGGCGGTGTTGCCCGACCGTTCCTTGACCCACTCGCTGCACAGCAGGGCGGTGCCGCAGAAATCCTCGCGCAGGAGTCCGGGCTTACGGCCGAAATTCTCCTCGAAAATCTGGTCCATGAATTCCACTTCGTGGCTGACATTCTGCACCGACTGCTCATAGAGCCAGTGCAGATCGGCGGTCTTCGCCGAGAGTTTGCCCTGACGGGCCAACTCGGCCATGCGGGGGCCCACCGGCTCCCGTTTTTCCTTGCTCATCACGATGCTGCGTCCTCCTGCGGTCCGCGACACGGCGGACCGGCCGATGGTCTACTTGAGCGGCTTGTGCTCCCGCGAGAAATATTCGTCGGTCATGCCCTTGACCTTCCGGGTCAGGAATATAAGCGCGATCAGGTTGGGCAGGGACATTAATCCCAGGGCACTGTCGCCAAAATTCCACACGGTTTCCAGCTTTAATATGGCCCCCAGGAAGTTCATTATCACGAAGATGATATTGTAGGCCAAAACAAAGCGCAGCCCGAGCAGATAGACCACTGCGCGGTTGCCGTAATAACTCCAACTGATGGCCGTTGATATGCCGAACAGCACCACCCCGATGGTGACGATGAGGTAACCCCAGCTACCGAGTATCGGCCTCAGACCTTCCTGAAAAGCCCACGCGGTCAGCGGCGATCCATTCTGGGCCATGTCCCCCGCGAGAGTCAAATCGCCAAGGCCGGCTACATCCATGCCGCCGCCGTCGACGGGAATCACCCCGTCGAAGGGCGTGCCGTCGTCCAGCGTGAGAACAGGCAGCTCCACCAACGAGTGGTTGCGCACCAGGAACACGCCCTCCGGTCGCCCGGCCCTCACGTTCATGGGGCCGGTGAACAGGTCCTCGTCGTTGATTTTGCCGTCCACCAGCACATGAGCGGTTTCCACAATGACCGAAAGATCACTCTGCGCGTTCACCGGCACGCTATCGGGTTTGCGGGAGTGCCACACGCCGGTGGACAGGATGACCAGACCGGTGATGGTACAGATGATCAGGGTGTCGATCAGGGGGCCCAGCATGGCCACCACGCCTTCGCGCACGGGCTCGTCGGTCTTGGCCGCGGCGTGGGCGATGGGGGCCGACCCCTGGCCGGACTCGTTGGAGAACAGGCCGCGCTTCACGCCCCAGGTGAGCATGAAGATGAAGGACCCGCCGGCGAAGCCCCACTGCTGGGCCGCCGGCCGGAAGGCCGATTCGAAGATGGTCGCCACCACGCCGGGAATGGCGCCCAGGTTCATGACCAGCACCGCCAGGCCGCCGGCCACGTAGATGGCCGCCATGTAGGGCACCAGTTTGCTGGTCACCGCACCGATGCGCTTGATGCCGCCCAGGATAACCGCCGCCACCAGGCCGGCCGAGAGCAGGCCCGTGATCCAGGTGGGCACGCCCAGATCACTGCGGATCTGGTCGGCCACGGTGAAGGCCTGAATGCTGTTGCCCGAACCGAAGCTGGAAATCACCGCACACACGGCGAAGGCCACGGCCAAGGGCTTCCAGGATTTGCCCAGCCCCTTCTCGATGTAGTACATGGGGCCGCCGGAGGCGCTGCCGTCGGGCAGGATCACCCGGTACTTGATGGCCAGTGTGCACTCGGCGTACTTGAGGGCCATGCCGAACACGGCCGTGACCCACATCCAGAACAGGGCACCCGGTCCGCCGTAGTGCAGGGCCGTGGCCACGCCGGCGATGTTGCCGATGCCGACGGTGGCGCTCAGGGCCGTGGTCAGGGCCTGGAAGTGGGACAGATCGCCGTCGTGTTTGGGGTCGTCGTATTTGCCGCGAATCACGTCGAAACCGTGCCTGAGACGGCGCAACTGGATGAAGCGCAGGACCACGGTGGTGAACAGGCCCGTCACCAGCAGGGCGGCCACCATGAGGGGAAAAGCGTCGGGCCAGCCCCAGACCTTTCCGGACAGACCGGCTGAGAAATCGTGCAGGAAATCCATGGAAACCTTTCGGGGGATCTGAACAGGCAGATGGCTGTTCCCCCTTGTTTACACGATTTCCCGCCGTCAATGCAACAAAAAGCCCGCCTCCCAACACGTGGAAGGCGGGCACCCGCAAGCTGCAACTGACGGGGATCTACAGTTCGATCATCTCTTCCTCATCCAGGGGAATCACCGCCTGGGGAACATGGTCCGTCGCGGGCCTGCGCACCGGCGCAGGCGCAGGATCGCTGTCCCAGGGCTCGGTCGCGGTGGCCGGAGCGGCCAGGGCCGGCTGGTAGAACGCTTCTCCCGCCGAGGTGGCCTGGGTCTTGTTGCCTCCGCCGCGAATGATGTCGCCCAGGACGCCCACCATGACGTTCAGCTCACGGGCCTGTCCGCTCAGCTCCTCGCTGGCCGACGCGGTTTCCTCCGCACTGGCCGCGTTGGACTGGGTCAGGGAGTCCAACTGGGTCATGGCGTCGTTGATTTCGCCCACGCTGCGGGACTGCTCCTGGTTCGCACTGTTCACCGAAGCCACCAGGTCGCTCACGCGGCCGGCGCTTTCGGAGATCTTGCCCAGCACCTCGGTGACCTCGCGGGTCACTTCCACGCCGCCGTTGGCGTTGACCTGGGACTGGTCGATCAGGTCGGCGGTGTTGCGGGCCGCCGCGGCGCTCCGCTGCGCCAGGTTCCGCACTTCCTCGGCCACCACCGCAAAGCCCTTGCCCGCATCGCCGGCCCGGGCCGCCTCCACCGCCGCGTTCAGCGCCAGCAGGTTGGTCTGGAAGGCGATCTCATCGATGGTCTTGATGATGCTGGCGGTCTGGTCCGCCGAATCCTTGATCTTCTCGATGGCGTCGGTCATGCGACCCATGGACGCCTGACCCGTCTGGGCCACGGCCTGCAGGTCATTGGTCAGTTTGTCGGCTTCCTCGGTACTGGAGGCATTGCCCCGGGTGACAGCCGACATTTCCGCCAGGGAAGCCGATGCCTCCTCCAGGTTCGAGGCCTGGTGACTGGCGCCCTCGGCCATTTCCTGACTGGCCTGGGCCACCTGTCCGCTGGCGGCGGACACCTGGTCGCCCCCGCGGCCCAGATCATTCATGACCCGGGTCAGGGCCGACACGATGGACCGCGTGATCAGGAAACCCAACCCCAGCCCCAGGGTCACCGCCACCACACTCAGGATTGTCACGGCGAATTTGGTCGACTGGGCGGCCGACAGCATCTGCGCATCGGTCATGATGAATTCGGTGGCCAGCTCGCTGGCCTCGTGCAGCCTGGCTTTGACCTTGGTCAGATTGGGCAGGGTCCGGTTCATGTAGATGTCCACCGAGGCCTGGAAGCCCGCGGTCTCCGCCGCGTTGAGCGCCACCATCTTGTCGATGCCCGCCAGGACCTTGTCGGCCGTGGGCATGGTGGTGTCCAGAACCATGGCCATGGCCTCGTTGGCCATCTCGTACTCGAACATCTTCTTGATGCCGCGGGCCGATTCATGGAGGACCTTGTGGTCCTGCTCCACCTGGGTCCAGACTTCGGCGAAGGCCGGGTTCCGGTCCTTCCGGGCCGCCGCGGTCTCACCATAGAGCCATTGGCCGAAGGCGCATTTTTTGGGGTTCGTCTCCGTGCCGTCGATGTCATTCTTCTGGGGATCCAGGAAGGTGGTCTGGATGCCCTTCAGCCAGAGCAGATGAGCCGTCTTGGATTCCCGCAGGAAAGCGCCCTGTTCCAGGTCCGCCGGGCTGTACACATCCTTGATGTCGACGGCCGACTTGTGGATTGCGGCGTGGGGCCCCTCCAGCTGGGCCAGAACCGAATCCAGCCCGGGGATGTTGCCCTCCGCCTCCACCCGGTCCTCGCTGTAGAGCCACTTGCCCAGAGAACAGGTCTTGTGGTCGGTCTTGGCCGTCAATTCCGTCACCGCCGGATCGTTGATGAACGCGTTGACCTTGGCGGCCCAGTTCATGTGATCCACTTCCTTCTGAACCATCATGGCCTTCAGCCGATTCCCGCCGATGACCTCCTGGGCGTTCCCGACAATGCCCCCGATGCCCAGGATCGACCAGACGGCCACACCACACAACAACACCAATACGGTCCCAAATCCCGCCCCGATTTTTTTGCCGAGACTCCATCCAGAAAACATGGTCTTCCTCCAAATAATTGAAACTCCAGCGACCGACACTCCCGGCCATACAGGTCCCCCGTTGGTCTCAACGGCTTCTGGATCTATCGGTGAGCTACGGAATTTCTTTACAAAAACTTTTAGCGATAATGAGAAGCAAATTACTGGGAGATATACAGATGGGGGGATTATCGCGGATTCTTGAGCAGGCGCACATCCTCCAAACTCAAGACCCGCAAAAGGAAGAGGGCGGCCGGGTACAAAACCACCATGACGGCCACCGTTACCAGGAACGGGGTCCATCCGTGGGCCAGGGGCAAGTGGGTCAGGCTCACGGACCAGCCCGGCCACAGGAGTTTGACCAGCCCGACGGTCAGGCCCCAGGCCAGAGCCGTGGCGGCCACCGGGCCCAGCAGGGCGCCCCGCAAACGGGGCAGGAAATCCGTACCCCTCAAAAAATAGATATGGAGAACAACACTTACCGTGAGACTGACGAGGGTGGCCAGCGAGGCTCCGAAATAGGTATAGCGGGGGATGAACATCCAGTTCAGGCCCACGTTCAGCAGCATGGGCACCAGGCCGATGGTGATGAACAGCTTTTCCTTCTCGGCCGTGATCAGCAGGCGGTTGAACACCGTGGCCGCGGCGGTCAGGGGCAGACCCCAGACCACGATCTGCATCACCGCCACCGAGTCGATGAAACTTTCGCCCTGGCCGAACCAGAAAATGATGGGGGTGGCCGTGAAGGTCAAAAAGAGGGTCAAGGGCAGCATGGCGGCCAGGATGTAGCGCAGGGCCCGTTCGCCGATCCGGCGGGCGTCGCCCGGACTCTCCTGCCCCGCCCGCTGCATGGCCGGGAACAGCGCGAAGCCGAACATGCTGGGCAGCATGCTCAGGTTGAGGAACGCCTGCCGGCCCTGGCTGTAGATTCCGTTGGCCGTGTTGTCCACCATGCTCTTGAGCATGACTGAGTCCACCTGGCTGTAGATGATCCCGAAGGTGGTGGCCAGGAACATGGGGAGTCCCAGCTTCATCATCCACTTCAGACTCACCGGGTGGTCTGCGCCGTGGGGCCGCCACTGCCAGGGCCCCGTGTTCAGGAACATGAGCGGCGCCATGATGGCCAGGCGGGCCACCCGGCTCACCAGGTTGGCCCACACCACGCCCATGATGCCGTAGCCCGCATCGAGCCAAACCCAGCCCAGGGCGAAGTACAGAATGGCTGAAGCGATCTGCCCGATGGATTGGTACTGCACCTTCTCGTGGGCCTGCAGCACGCCGTCGCAGGCCATGCTCGTGCCCTCGATGAAGATGGCCAGGGCCATGACCAGGATCACCGCGCGGTCCAGCTCCGGGTAGCCCGACACGCTCACGAATCCCAGCAGGAAAAGGAAACAGCCACAGGCCAGCAACCAGCGGATCTTCAGCGTGGTCCAGAACAGGCGCAGGGTCATGAGCGGCGCCTTGGTGACCTCCCGCGTGAGCAGGGTGCCCAGACCGAAGTTCACCACGACCTGCAGAATGCCGGTGATACTGATGGCGGCCGCCCACAGCCCGATGCCCTCGGGGCCCAGAATGGGCGTCATCTTCTTGCGAAGGAACAGGGCCAGCACCCGGCCCGAGTACAGACCGACCGTGAGCAGGATCGTGTTCTTGGCGATGCTGCGGGTTGCGCCCAAGGCCGCTCCTAGAATGCGCCGCGGGTCACGGCGGTGAAGACAGGTCCGGTTGATCCGTCCAGGGCCCAGGTCATATCCAGACGCGTGGTGTAACTGTTGGCCGACCGGGTGGGCCCCAGCCGGATGCCGAAGCCCGCCTCATGGCGGGCGTCGCCCAGATCCCGGTCCTCGTCGTGCCACCAGGCGGCGCCGCCGCTGTAGAAGGCCGCGAATCCGCCCCGGAACAGGCCGAAGAATTCAGGACTCAGCGCCCGTCCCTGCTCCACGTTCCAGCGCACCAGACGGTCACCGGCCATGCCGTCGAAATCCAGGGTGCGCAGCCCGCGGTTCAGACCCAGGCGCAGGGCCCGGTCGCCGAGCAGATCGTGTCCCTGGCCCACTTCGGCAAACAGGCGTGTCAGCCAGGGGCTCTGCGCCGACCCGCTCTGTCCCATCCAGCCGGCCAGAAGGGAATACCACCAGGTCTCGTTGCCGGCCGCGCCCACGGTGCCTTCCCCGGCGCCGTGCAGCCAGGCAAAGCCCGGCCCCGCGCGCAGCCACTTGTTGACTTCCATCTCCGCCCGCCAACTGGCGCCCCGATAGCCGGTGGTCGAGCCCACGCCTTGACCGTTCGGCCCCACCATCAGGTCCACCATCCAGCTCAACGGCAGATCCTCCACCACCCCATACTGCATGATGAACCGCCCCTTGGCCCACTGTCGACCCAAAGTTGTCAGCCAGACATAGGGATACACCATGACCCCTTCCTCGCGGGTCATCGGCTGCCCGGGGTCCCGCAGCCAACCCAGGTCGGTGTAACGGCCGTCGGACAGTTCCCAGACCGGTTGGGTCTCCAGGTTGTAGTCCAGTTCCTGGACCCGGGCCCCCGCCCCCAGGCGCCAGATGCGTCCGGCGCCGTGACGGGAGGCGCGTACCTGGAACCGGGCCTCCACGCCCTTGTCACTCAGCGGCAACAGGGCGTAAAGACTGGCCGAAGCCGTGGGGTCCAGCCCCGCGGCGCCGCCGTTGCTCAGGAAATAGCGAACATCGTTGAGATAGTCCCACCCCTTGACCTCCAGGGCCCAGGGGTCCTCCTCGGCATAGAAGGGTCGCCCCACGAAGATGGCGTTGCGGTGGCCGTCCTCCCGCTGGGAAAAGTCGATGCCCAGCTGCAGCCCGGTGCCCCAGAGCCGTCGCTGGCGATACCAGGTGTTCCAGTAGCTGCTGTTCTCGTCCGACCCGACGCCCGCCCCGATGGTGACGCCCCGGCCCAGGAAGTTGCGGTCGGCCAGGCGAACGTTCCAACGCGAATCGCCCCCGGAGGACAGGGAGTAGGCCAGGCTGGTCTGCAGGCTCCAGGAGTCCCGGGTGTGGACCCGGATGTTCACCCGGCCGTCGGCGGTGGTGTCCACGGCGGTCACCTGGATGTTGTTCAGGTAGCCCAGGGCGCGCAGGTTGCGTTCGGTTTCGGCCAGGGTCCGCGGGTCGTAGGGGTCCCCCGGCTGGAAGAGGAACTCCTTGCGCAGGACCCCCTGCCGGGTCTGGATATGGAGCCAGTTCATGCCGGTCTGCAGCAGGCCCACCGCGCCGCCGGTGGAATCCACCTCCGACTGGGAGAAAATGTCGTCGGAGATGATGTCGATACGACCTACCCGCAGGGGCTCCGCGCCGGCCGGGCCGATCAGGACCAGAAGCAGAAGCCCTGTCAGGAAGAGCCGGACAAGACGACTGTCAGTAATGCCAAACTGACAGATCGCGTCTGCCACACACGGGGTCTCCCGTGGCACCGCCGGTCGTCCCAGGGTCCGGATTTTACGCCACAACTGCTTGTGTTTAACTAGGTTGAAAACTTTTCCCACCCATCCTGAAATTTTGGGCACGGCCATTGTATATAGGCCGGGTGAACATCCAAGCAGCGGCCGGCCAGCAGCCGGACCCACTTTTACCACAGCTCCCACAGGAGGACCAGAGATGAATACCCTGCTTCCCTTCACCCAGATGATCGACGCCGCCCTGAACGGGACCCCCGACGCCACCTCCGAGCGCACCTGGCGTCAGACGCCGCGGGCGGACATCCTCGAAGGCGACACCCATTTCCTGGTGAACATGGATCTGCCCGGCGTGTCCGGTGAAGATCTGGACATCAGTCTGGAGAATCAGACCCTGGAAATCAAGGCCACCCGCGCGGCCGACCGCCCCGAAGGCTTCGAAGGCCGTCGGCGCGAACGCCCCGTGAAGGTGGAATACTCCCGCAGCTTCAACCTGGGCAACAGCGTGGACGCGGACAACATTACCGCCAAACTGGACAACGGCGTGCTTCAGATCACGCTGGCCAAGTCCAAGGGGGCCCTGCCCCGCCGGATCGAGGTCAAGTAGGACCGGACCGCAAACCAGGGACAGGGCCGGGAGTCTCTCCCGGCCCTTTTCTGTTGCCCGGTGCGCCAAACCGGTGCCATACTTCCCGCATGAAACTCATAACCTATTCGCAGGGGACTGTTCCGCGACCCGGACTGGCCCTGAGCGCCACCGTCGGCATTGACCTGCCGGCGGCCGACCCGTCCCTGCCCGACAACTGGCACGCCCTGTTTACGCAGATGGACGCGGTCCGCACCGTTTACGACACTCATCTCGACCAGTTGGGTGACCAGGAGAAAACACGCCTGGCCGGCGGCCACCTCGCGCTCCCCTTCCTCGACCTGAGCCAGGTCCAGATCCTGAGCCCCGTGATCCTGCCCTCCAAAATCATTTGCGTGGGGCTGAACTACCGGGACCACGCCGAGGAACAGAACAAACCCCTGCCGCCCCGCCCCATGCTCTTCAGCAAAGCCAGCACCTGCCTGCAGGTACCGGGCGGACCCATCGAACTGCCCGAGGATCTGCAGCAGGTGGATGCCGAAGGGGAACTGGCGGTCATCATCGGCCGGCCCGGACGCGCCATTGCCCGGGAAAACGCGGCCGATCACATCGCCGGCTATACCTGCTTCAACGACGTGTCCGACCGCGAGGCCCAGTACGCGGACAAGCAGTACTTCCGCGGCAAGAGCCTCGACACCGGCGGCCCCTGCGGACCCTGGATCGTCACCCCCGACGAACTACCGCCTTTGGCCCACGGCCTGCGCGTCACCTGCCGGTGGAACGACGTGGTGATGCAGGACAGCAACACCGACCAGCTCATCTTCCCGGTGGACGACCTCATCGCCCACGTGAGCCGTCACATGACCCTGCTGCCCGGGGACATCATCTCCACCGGCACCCCCGGCGGGGTGGGTGTGTTCCGGGACCCCAAGGTTTTCCTGAAGCCCGGCGACACCGTGACCGTGGAAATCGAGGGCATCGGCACCCTGAGCAACCCCGTGACCCGCTGGCAGCCCCTCTAACCCACGGGCCGACACCCGCTTTCCCCCATCGCCCTCCGGCTTCACGGCCGGAGGGTTTGCATTTTGGAAATGCCGCCTCGGCGGATCTTGCGGATTGCACTCCAAAAGGGGCCTTCCGGGCCTTCAGACCCTCTCTATCGACCCTCTCTCCATCTCAAAAAACCCCGCCCGAGGCCGTTTGGGCCCTTTTCCCATGGCGGAGCAGGGCTCCCGGTGAGGGTGGAATGTTCCTTGCGGTTTCTTCGTCAGGGAGCCCGGGATTCGGGCAGGTCGCAACAGCCCGCAGCTCCCCATCCTATTACACCTGGAACAACACAGCGCTCGGAGACGGACTTCATGATGACTACAGCACGCGTCAGCTTCAAAGAATTGACTTCCCTGATGGAACGCATGCCCTCCTACGAGACCTACCGGTCGGAAAGCGACGCGGCGGAAGCCGAACGCGTGTTCCGACGGACCCAGGGCCTCATGCTCAAGGAGTGCGGCGACCATCTGCTGAACATCGTCGAGAAGAAGAGCCAGATCCTGAATTCGGATCACGAGCGCGTGGTGGACAGCCTGATCGACCGCATCGGTCTGATCTTCCGGCGTCTGGACCGGGAAGGCGAGGTGTGCCTGGTGGGCAACTGCCGCAACACCATTCTGGAACTGGAGGAACTGGACACCCGGCTCATCCTCATGATCGAGGAAGCCCTCACCCTGGTGCGAAACCTGGGGGCGGACGTGCCGGCCGACAGCTGGTTCAAGTCCGACGCGCCCCGGCTGTCCCGGGACCTGGCGGACTTCAGCGAAATGACCGAGGAGCGCAACTACCTCCTGGGCCTGGGCTGGGAATCGGAATTCGCCCTGCCCGCCAGGACGCAGCCATGAGCGCCGCACCCGTGGACAGCCCCGGCCTCGGCAGCGGCCGAAACTGGGCCGCCTTCCCCGCCTCCGAGGGCCCCCTCAGCTGGGGTCTCGATTCGGGACTCGACTTCCTGAAAGGCCCCCTGAGCCTGGCGGCGTATCGCGGGCAACGGGTCGCCGTGTATCTGGAAGAGGGCCAACTCGGCTTCCTGGCCAGCGGCCCGGACCTGCAGGCCATCTACCTCGATGGCGGCCACTATCTGGACGTGGGAAAAATGCCAGGCCAAATCCACCCTGACAGCCAGGTGTACCTGCTCGCGGCGGACCGTCCGGTGGTTCTGCGCTGGACCGACAAGCGCCCCCTGGTCCTGGACCACGTGCCCGGCCCGGGCATCATCGGCAACTGCACCCTGCAGATCACCGGCCCCGGGAAATTCTTCAACACCTTCCTGAGCCACGGATTCGACGGCGACGAAGTGGACCTGGCGGCCGCTCTGGACCGGGCCGCCCGGCAGGCCCTGGCCGACCTGGCCGGCACCGCCAGCGTGCTGGGAAGTCCTGATCCGGCCACCCTGCAGTCCACCCTGACCCGCCTGGAAGCGGCTGACCTGAACGAGGACCTGGTGGAGTGCGGCCTGACCTGCACCCAGTTGGCCGTCTACACCGCCAGCCCGCCGGTGGAAATGGGTTTGGATTCCGGGAGTGGACAATTTTCCGAACTGGTTCATACTTAGAAGACGTTTCCGCTTCTGAACCCTGGACCTGGACGACGGATTTTCATGAAGACACTTCCCTGGATCCCGATCCTGCTGGGCGCCCTGTTGACTCTGGGCGCCCCCGCCCCCGCGTGGGCTGTTTTCGGTGACGATGACGACGACGGTGGCACCCAGATCCTGGACGACATCGTCATTGCCGGCAACACCCGCACCGACGAAACCCTCATCCTGCGGGAAATGGACCTGACCGTCGGCCAGCCCTTCGCCTACGAGGACATGGACCGGGTCTGGGACCACCTGGAGGACCTGGGCCTTTTCGCCTTCGTGGACATGGAGAGGGACGACTCCGAGGACGGAAAGGTCACCCTGCTGGTCACCGTCGAGGAGGACATGACCACCAGCTACTCCGTCCACGCGCGCTACAGCCGTCGGCACAAGTACGAACTGGGCGCCTGGCTGGAAGAGAAGAACCTGCGCGGCAAGGGTGAGCGGGTGCGCATCGAAGCGGTGGCCATCTACCCCCAGCGGGCCGCCCTCTCCTGGATCCGCCCCTGGTTCCTGGGCGTCCGCGGCCTGGAAGCCACCCTCGACGCCCACGCCCTGCAGTCGGCCTTTGTCTTCCGGCCCACCCGCTTTCGCAGCCTGGACGGCGGTTTCGCCCTGCGCTGGGAATTCACCGGTCCCTTCTTCGTGGGCGCCGGCGTGAACTACGGACAGAACCACTACCGGGACAGCTACACCTTTCCCGCCCCGGGCCGGGGCGCCGACACGCCGGACGGCCATGTGGCATATCCCAGTCTGGTGGAAAACCGCACCGCGGTGAGCGCCTCGGTGGGGCTGGACACCCGGTCCAACATCTGGTATCCGGCCAAAGGCTACTACGTGGACTTCACGGCCCGGTCCTGGAGCAGCCCCGTTTTCGACACCTACCTCGAAACCAATCTCGACCTGCGGGCCTTCCTGCCGGTGCCCGGGGTGGAGCACGTGCTGGCCCTGCGCGCCTACGGTCGGGATACCGACGGGCCGGCCCACCTGAACAACGTGCTGTTCTACGGGGGGCCCGAAACCATCCGCGGTTATCCCTTCGGCCAGTTGGAAGGCGATAAAGGCTACCTGTTGACGGTGGAGTACCGGCTGCCCCTGTTCCTCATGCCCATCTCCCCTCAGGGCGAAATGGTGGGCTTCGGCCTGCACGCCTTTGCCGACGCGGGGGATGCCTGGTACGACGGGGCCGAGTCCGGGCGCGCCCAACAGAGCTACGGCGCCGGCGCCCACTTCAACATCGACCGTCTGCAGTTGCGGTTCGAGGCCGCGCGCACCCGGGAAGGCGACTGGGCCTTCGAATTCATGGACCAGTTCAACTTCTGATCCTGCCGGACAAACAAAAAGCCGGACCCTTTACAGGGCCCGGCTTTTTTTGGCGAAATCAGATCAGTGGCTGTGACCGTCACCCTCGGTGTGCTCGTGGGCATCTTCGGTTTCCAGCTTGGCCGCGCAGCCCGCGCAGAAGTACTTGCCGTCCTTGACGGTCATCTTGTCCACCGGCACGTTGGTCATGCCGCAGCCGCCGTCACAGTCGTGGGTGGCCACCTGCACGTCGGCCGCCTCTTCGACCGCCGGGGTCGCCTGCTCAGCCTGCTCAGCCTCGCCGCCGCCGCAGCCGGCCAACAGGCCCAGGCCCAGCAGCACAATCATCATCAGCATCAGTTTCTTCATGGATCTTCCTCCCTGATTCGATCGGTTCTCGGTGCCTCCGCTGAGGATAATCTACCCCGCCTTCAGGAAAAAGGCGACGGTTTCTTGGCCAGAAACGCCTCCCGTGCCTGTCGGAATTCGTCGCCGGACCAGGAGTCGTGACGCAGCCGGCCCACCTCCTCCAGGGCTTCGGTGGACAGGACCTCCGCTTCGTCCAGCAGATTCAGGATGCGGCGCGTGCCCTGCAGGGCCCGCGGTCCGCCGCGGGCCATGGTTCCCAACAGGTCCGCCGTCACCGCCGCCAGGTCCGCTGCGGCCGTCAGTCGGTTGATGAACCCCGCCTGTTCCGCCCGTTCCGCGCTGATGGCCTCGCCCAGCAGCAGCATTTCCCTCACCAGGGGCGACCCCAGCCCCCGCATGAGGCGACGCAGGCCCGTGTGACTGTAAACCAGTCCCAGACGCACCGGCGGGACCCCCAGGCGCACGCCGCGGGCGGCCACCCGCAGATCGGCGCAGGCCAGCAGTTCCACAGCCCCGCCGTAGGCGTCGCCCTGGATTTCCGCCACCACCGGCGAGGGGTAATGAACCAGACGGTCCATGACCTGCTCGAAGGGCGCCGTGGCCCGCACCGCCGCATCCCGGTGGAAGATTTCCTCGGGAATGTCGCTGATGGCATAGCCCGTGGAGAAATGACGTCCGGTGGATTTGAGCAGGAGCAGGGGCGCGTCCGCCGCGGCGAGATCGTCCAGGGCGGCCACCAGGGCCTGCAGCATGTTCAGATCCAGCACGTTGCGGGGCGGGTCGGCGAGAATGATCTCGGTCCAACGGGGTTTGACTTGGATGTCCAGGGGCACGGGGCGCTCGGCTTTCGTTCCGGGTTCGCCCACAGGGTACGGCCAAAGGCCCGTCGATGGCATCCCCTGTCTTAACCAGGAAACACTCGCGCCATGCGCCCGGGACAGAAAATTGACTTTCCAGCCGGTTGCGGTATAATGAAAGTGAGCTTGCATTTGGGGAGAAAACCGGGGGAATGACCATGAAAACCACCGTATTCCTGCTTCTGATCCTCGCCTGTGCCATCCCGGCCACCGCCCAGGTCTTTTCCATCGACGGGATTGAACCCTCCTACGTGGTGGGCGACACCATTTCCTTCACGATCACCAACCTCACCGACCGCACCTTGTATTTCGGCGCCGCACCCGAGTACTGCATCTACAACGTGCTCGACGGGTGCCAGTGGATCTTTCTGGCCATCGTGGTGGAATTCGCCCCCGGCGAGGTGATGGAGCGCTGGTACGACACCAAATGGGACAACTGCGAGCCCGGTCAGTACCGCATTTCCTCCACCTGTGTGGAGGGGGACTGGCAGACCGACTACACCATCGACATCGACTTCCTGCTGATCGATCCCCTGGACACCGACGCCCTTCCCTTCGGCGGGGTCAAAAGCCTATACCGCTGACCGGCGCGGATCCGGCGCCTCCCGCCACCGGGGGGCGCTTTTTTTGTTCCCCGCTCCGCAACCCGTAGACAACCCGGTCCCGGCGACTTAGTTTAGGCGGATGATTCCGGCCAACCGGCCGCACGACCCGTATTGAAAGGTATCCCGCAGCATGAGCGACGAACGCAAAACCGATCTGGAAAACGGCGGCGACAGTGAGTCCGGCCCCGGCCTGGATTTCATCCGCACCATCGTGACCGAGGACCTGAAGGCCGGCCGCAACGACGGCCACCGGCCTGGATTTCATCCGCACCATCGTGACCGAGGACCTGAAGGCCGGCCGCAACGACGGCCAAGTGCACACCCGCTTCCCGCCCGAACCCAACGGGTACCTGCACATCGGCCACGCCAAGGCCATCCTCATCAGTTACGGCATCGCCCAGGAGTTCGGCGGCCAGTTCAACCTCCGCTTCGACGACACCAACCCCGAGAAGGAGGACACGGAATACGTGAACTCCATCAAGGCGGATCTGAAGTGGCTGGGGGCCGACTGGGAGGACCGGGAATACTACGCGTCGGACTACTTCGACACCCTCTACGAATGGGCCCGACACCTCATCCGCGAGGGCAAGGCCTACGTGTGCAGCCTCAACGGCGAGGAGATCCGCGCGTACCGCGGCACCGTCACCGAGGCCGGACGGCCCAGCCCGGACCGGGACCGGCCGGCGGCCGAAAGCCTGGAACTTTTGGACGGCATGAAGCGCGGCGACTTCGACGAAGGCGCCTACACCCTGCGCGCGAAAATCGACATGGCCCACGTGAACATGCTCATGCGGGATCCCATGCTCTATCGCATCCGCAAGGTGGAACACCATCGCACGGGCAACGCCTGGAACATCTACCCCATGTACGATTACGCCCACGGTCAGAGCGATGCCATCGAGGGCATCACCCACTCGCTCTGCTCCCTGGAGTTCGAGGTGCACCGGCCCCTTTACGACTGGTTCATCGAGAATCTGCCCGTGCCCCACACACCCCGACAAATCGAGTTCGCCCGACTGAACCTGACCTACACCGTCATGAGCAAGCGCAAGCTTCTCCAACTGGTCCAGGATAACCACGTGACCGGCTGGGACGACCCGCGCATGCCGACCCTCAGTGGGCTGCGGCGTCTGGGCTACACGGCCGAATCCATTCGGCGGTTCTGCCAGCGCATCGGCCTGGCCAAGCGCGATTCAACGGTCGACCTGGACCTCCTCAAGTGGTCCCTGCGCGAGGAACTGAACACCTCCGCGGACCGGGTCATGGCCGTGCTGCGCCCCCTGAAGGTGGTCATCACCAACTACCCCGAGGGCCAGGTCGAGGACATCGAGTGCGTGAACAACCCCGAGGACGAGAGCGCCGGCACCCGTCAGGTGCCCTTCTCGCGGGAGATCTACATCGAACAGGATGATTTCCGCGAAGAGGCGCCCCGCAAGTTCTTCCGCCTGAAGCCCGACAAAGAGGTGCGCCTGAAGCACGCCTACTTCATCACCTGCAACGAGGTGATCAAGGACGCCGACGGCCACATCACCGAACTGCACTGCACCTACGACCCCGAGTCCCGCGGCGGCCAGTCGCCGGACGGACGCAAGGTCAAGGGCACGCTGCACTGGGTGTCGGCCGAGCACGCGGTTGACGCCGAAGTGCGCCTCTATGACAATCTGTTCCGCGAGCCCTTCCCCGAGGAGAAGGGCAGCTTCCTGGACAACCTGAATCCCGACTCCCTGGAAGTGGTCCAGGCCAAGCTGGAACCCGGACTGGCCGGTCGCGAAACCGGCTACCGGTGCCAGTTCATGCGGCAGGGCTACTTCTGCATCGACAGCCGGGATTCCACTCCGGACAAGCCGGTATACAACCGGACCGCCACGCTCAAGGATTCCTGGGCGAAGATCGAGGCCAAGAAATAAAGGACACCACCGACATGACCGGAAATGTGATGGGAATACGGTTCTGGGTGACCCTGGCTGTGCTGGTGGGCCTCCTGCCCTATCCCGCGGTCGCGCAGATGGGTGCGGGCGGCGGCAACAGCGGGGGTGGCGGCGCCTACGCCCTTGAGGACGGCGAAAGCAATCTCAAGTTCGCCGGCATTCCCATCCCCGGTTACAGTGATGTTCTGGGCTTCAACATGGGCCTCGTGGGCATGGCCTACTACAAGATGGACCGCAACGACGACAGCCTGCCCCCGTCGGTCACCGGGCTTTT
>Ga0209692_10000901_pt1 | contig 49815 bp, 47 predicted proteins | sample tdDd472_FD_187129 | JGI IMG/M metagenome (GOLD analysis project Ga0209692, IMG submission 187129) | Marine sediment microbial communities from the Atlantic coast under amendment with organic carbon and nitrate - tdDd47.2 (SPAdes)... | ecosystem: Environmental > Aquatic > Marine > Coastal >... | reverse complement strand
TGGCTCTAATACGCCACCAATCCCTGCACCACCGGATAGATGAACATTCTTACCGATTTGAGCACACGAACCTACCGTGGCCCAGGTATCAATCATGGCGCCTTCATCAATATAGGCACCGATGTTGGTATAGCTTGGCATTAAAACAACATTCTTAGCAATGAATGAGCCATGGCGAGCAATCGCATGTGGCACGACGCGTGTACCGCCAGCTTTAAACTCTTCCTCGGTCATGTTCTGGTACTTCATCGGCACCTTGTCGTAGAATTGAGCCAGACCGGTATCAATTACTTTATTGTCATTCAAACGGAACGATAACAGTACCGCTTTCTTTAACCATTGATGCACAACCCAGTCGCCATCAATCTTTTCGGCAACGCGAGCCTTGCCTGAGTCGAGCAGGTTTAATGCTTCGCTGACCGCTTCTTTGACATCTTGCGGAGCGGATGCAGGCGACAATTGGTCACGGTTTTCAAAAGCTTGTTCAATAGTAGTTTGTAATGACATAGTGATTCTCTTTTACAATCAAATAAGGGGTTATTCGGTTAGCTAGCAATGGCTTCTAGAATTTTCTGTTTAACGTGTTTCAAGTCGGCCTTATCTTTTAATGGCTGATTGTCGCGTCGACTTAAAGTGAAAGTATCTTCAACTCGTTCACCGAGGGTCACAATTTTGGCCGAGTGAACTTTAAGTTCGCATTCCATAAAGGCCTGGCCTAATTTTGCCAAAAGTGCCGGACGATCCAAAGCGGTAATTTCCAAAGTTGTGAGATTTGAGTTTTCATCATAACTAAAAGCTATACGCGTTTTGACGTTAAAGTGTTTCAAGCGGCTAGGCACGGCACGGCTGACATCCAGTTTACGGTGGTCCAGATCCGATAAGCCCTCAATCAAGTTATCTTGAATCTCTTGAATGCGGCGCTCGTAAGAAAGTGGATGGCCTTGTTCATCTAGTACAATAAAGGTATCAAGGCATAAGCCTTTTGGTGAGGTGTAAAGAGTCGCTGCTTGAATGTTCAGGTGGTTTTGACTCAGCACCGCCGTGATAGCTGCAAATAGGTCGCGCTGATCTTCAATCGCAATAAAAACTTCGGTGCCTGCTTGTGAACGATGATTCTTAATCGCCACATAAGGCAATTCAGGTTGCGACATCAATTGTTCTGTTTGCCAGATGATTTGTTCCGGGTGATAGCGCAATAAGTATTCATCGCCCAATTCGTCTAACAACTCTCTAATCGGTTCAATGGAGTCACCGACCTTGCCAAACTGCTCCAGCACCTGTTGGCGCGTGTCTTGTACCATTTCACTTTGATTAGCACGAGGCGTCGATTGGGTCAGGTATTGCTTGGTGGCTAAAAAAAGTTCTTTCAGTAAAGATTCTTTCCAGGAGTTCCACAGTGTCGGATTAGTCGCGCGGATATCCGACACGGTTAATACATACAGCAATTCGAGATGTAAAATCGAAGGGATCTGCTTACCGAAGGTTTCGATAACATCCGGATCGCTAATATCTTTTCGTTGCGCCACCAGCGACATGATCAGATGGTTTTTGACCAACCATGAAATCAATTCGCAAATGTGTGGCTCAAGGCCAATACTTTGCGCATAGTCCAGTGCATCAACCGCACCCAGTTCCGAATGATCACCGCCACGGCCTTTGCCGATATCGTGGAAAATAGCAGCCAGATATAAAGGCGTTGGATCAACGAGAGTTTTCATTATTTTGCTGCATAACGGAAACTCCTGCTGAAACTCTGTTCTGTTGTAGCGAATGATATGACGTAATAAAAAAAGCGTATGCTCATCGACGGTATAAGCATGAAACAGGTCGAACTGCATCTGACCTTCAATTTTTGCAAACAAAGGAATTAATGAACCCAAAACATTGGTGCGTTTCATCAAAGCAAAGCCGCGACTAGTTAGCTGCTTAGTTGATAGAAATTCTTTGAAGAAACTAATATTAATCGGGTCTTTGCGGTATTGCTCATTAATAATCTGTTGGCTGGAGCGGATAATACGTAACGTTCGAGCTTCGATTTCATTAATTTCAGGGTGCAAAGAAATATGACGAAAGATTTTAATCAGACAGTGAGGTTTTTTATAAAACAGATCGGGGTCATTAGCACCAATACGGCCTTTATAAATATAAAAGTCATCATCCAGATCGATCACTTGCTGACGCTCGTCAGAACGTAAATGTTCTTGCTCAAATACCTGAATAAACAGTTCATTCAAGTTTCGAATTGACATCACAGCCCGATAATAGCGTTGCATCATATGCTCGACCGCGAGCTTGTGCGAATCGTCTTCGTAGCCGAGCCATTCAGCCACTTTCTTTTGATACTCAAACAGTAGGCGATCTTCCCGTTTGTCACACAGCACATGCAAAGCAAATCGTACTCGATTGAGATACTGCTGATGGTTGATCAGGCTTTTGTATTCGCGCCGAGTAAAAATTCCATGAACGATTAAGTCATGCAAGCTGCTGGTCTTAAAGTGCTTTAAAGTAATCCATTGCATGACCTGCAAGTCGCGCAGGCCGCCTGGGTTGGATTTAATATTGGGTTCAAGATTAAACGAGGTGTCTTTAAATTTGGCGTGGCGTACACGCTGTTCGCTGACTTTTGCTTGAAAGAATTCTTCTGATGGCCAGAAGGTATCCGATTTGATGACTCTGAGCAGATCTTTGAACAATACATTTTCGCCACACAAGAAACGTGATTCGATTAGATTGGTGGCAACCGAAATTTCGGTTCGTGATAACTCTTCACATTGGCTAACGGTGCGAACACTATGCCCAACTTCAAGCCCAATATCCCATAGAAACGCTAACCAGGCCTCTAACTCTTGCGTATGCTCAGAGCTAGAATCTTCATTTAATAAAACCAGAATATCGAGATCGGAATAGGGCTGTAATTCTTCTCGACCGTAACCCCCAACCGCAACTAGTGCCGAATGACCATTGACCTGAAACTGTTGCCAGCTGGAAATCAAAATATGATCCAGTAACGCGCTGCGAGCTTTTAGCAGTTGGTTGATGCGGGTGCCTTTTTGAAACTGCTTAACAAGCGCATCAAGACCAGCCTGCAAATAACGCTTATAACTTTTTAATCGAGCACCAGGATCTCGCGAGTCGGCACTTTTAAGAAGCTCCGCAGCTTTCGGCAGATAATTGTATTTATCAGGACTGGCCACGATTTATTTGAAAGGCTCATCGCTACGGCGCGTTAAAACTTCAACGCCATCCGCAGTGACCAATAAAGTGTGCTCCCACTGTGCAGACAAAGACTTATCCTTGGTCATTACTGTCCAGCCGTCTTTTTTGTGGTGTTTCACGAATCGTTTGCCCGCATTAACCATCGGCTCAATAGTAAAAGTCATGCCTTCTTTGAGCTCAAGTCCGGTACCGGGGCGACCATAGTGAGTGACCTGTGGTTCTTCGTGGAAGGTATCGCCAATACCGTGACCGCAATATTCGCGAACAATCGAATAGCCTTTGCCTTCAGCGAACTTCTGAATGGCGGCGCCAATATCACCCAAGCGAACGCCAGGCTTAACCATATCAATTGCCAGATACAGCGCTTCCTGAGTCGTTTCAATTAACTTTTTGGCTTGAGGCGTTGGTTCACCGACCACAAACATCTTGCTGGTATCGCCGTGATAACCATCTTTAATGACCGTCACATCGATATTGACGATATCGCCATTACGCAGAGGCTTCTTATTAGGAATGCCGTGACATACCACATCATTGACTGATGTGCAGACTGATTTTGGGAAACCGCCATTGCGTACTGATTGGGTAGGCTGGCCATCGTCACCCAACGCCACAGGGTAGGGCGCGCCACCATAATATAAAGGTGCAGGGTAGCAACCTTGCACCTTAACAATATGCTCATGACAGATGTCATTCAGCTCTTCGGTAGTCACGCCTTTCTTGACGTGCTCGCCGATCATTTCCAATACTTCCGCCGCCAGACGCCCGGCAACGCGCATTTTTTCAATTTCTTCAGGAGTTTTAATCTTAATCGTCATCTTCTGCCCAAGTGGTGCTCGCACAAAACCTTAATATTCAATAAGTTAGTGAGAGTTAAAACGGTAACTCTTAATTTGCGCTCTATTCTAACGAATTGTAGGAAACAAGGGAAACTGGATAGCAAAAACCGCCAGTGATTATTGGCGGTTTTTTGGCCACGATCAGGGAAAGTCCTAGTGGTGTTAGTTGGGCATGTACATATCAGGTCAAACTACCAGGGTAAACAGTAAGAATCGTCACACTCGATTTTTCCTTGGCGAACCTCACGCTCACAGCTGGTACTTGCAACGATTCTGTTTTCACCTTCTTCAAGCTTATAACTGACGCACTCGTTATAGGTTGAATAGTCAGAGCAGGCAGAAAGTATCAAAAGTAGAATCATTACGCTGATAGTTTTTAATAGTTCAGTCATCGATACTCCTTTTAGTGAGTCCACTCAGTTTTACCCACTTTTTTACCTTCATTATAAGTGGAGCGACCAACAAGCTTGCCGTTAGCTCTGTACTGCAACAGCTGACCATGAAGCTTTCCGTCAACATAGTCTTTTGCAAAGTTCACTTCGCCATTTGAATGATATTGATAACACTTGCCGTGCTTTTTCCCTTCAACATAGTCGCATCTTTCAAAAATGTTGCCTTTGTCATTAAACTGCTCTGATACGCCATGTTCCTTGTTACGCTGGTAATGCTGTCGGAACTGAACCTTGCCATCTTTACGGTAGGTTTCTCTTAAACCATGTTTCTCACCCAATACATACTCCTGCATTTCAGTAACTCGTCCTTCATACAGGCGATAAAAAGCACCATGTTTCTTCCAGCGCTTTTTACCATTTACTTCATGTTGAATATAAATGCCTCTAGCATATTTCGTGTTTTCAATTTTAAAGGTCAATCCCTGCTCATCGGTGAACTGTTGATCATCTTCAAGTTTATCGAAATGCTCAGGCTTGATCTTGGTGTAATCGAAAGGTTGTGATTGCTCAGCGGCATGTATCGTAGAGGTAAAGAAAATAGAAAGAACAATAGCTAAAAACGTCATAATGACTCCCTCGAATTGTAATTAGTGTGTAGTCTCCCCAAAGACTAAATCTAGTTATAAAACATAATTAAAACAATGGCCAGTATGATTTTTGAACAGCAAAGGTTGTTTTACAGGTTATTGCCGGATAGATTCTCAAAGGTTAGGGGGCGCTTCAGTCACGCGCCCGAAGCGCGTGGTTCCGAGACTTTCAGAGAGGCGGGTAGAGAGTGAGAGCTGTTGAGCGAATTAGTCTACTTTGACTTCCTATTCTTTGCATCTATAGCCAAGCCAATTGCAAAACCCACCGCTATACCAATCGGAATGCCCAGAGCGATATTATCCAAAGCGACCCCTAAAGCGGCGCCAACACCAACCCCCACTGCCATAAAGGCGCCAACAAAAGTTTGCGGTTCTTTCTTCTGATCATTCTGTTCAGGTTGTTTGTTATCCATAATGTTCTCTCTCTTGAGTATTCTGATGGGTGTTTTAAATATAGATACTCAATCAGGTCGAAGATGTCATAAGTTCCTGTTTGTAGGATGCAAAAATAACGCTACCGAATATAAGTTCAATTGCCGCGCCAGTAAATGCTCCCAGCATCGTCGAACCATACAATAAAACCAATACAAAGCCTGCTACGGCCAGTGTTCCACCCAATATCCAATAGATTTTCATGCCATAAAGTGTACAGAAGGTTAAATAGCGCCCGCCAATAACTAATAACATAGCAGGAAAGAACCACTCAACCCTGTATAACGATGCCGCAAAGGCAATCGGTATCGATAGCAGCATCCAGAAAGTACCCTCCATTGCCAAAGGCCCTAACGGGTTGTTTTTGTCGTGCTTGCCAGAAGCACCGAAAAGCTTACAAAGAAGGAGCGAAAGCGGAAAAATAAACATGCCGCCAATAATCAGCGCAGCAATTCCGTATTTCGGCGTGCTATAAACAGCGACCATTCCAGCCATTAACCAAATCAGGCCAGAAGTCACCACACCTGGCGCACCGCCGTAGTACGAACGTCGCATGTCTTGTTGTGCATCAGTGATTGTCATCATCTTAGTTTTCCTTATTAGAGGTTTTTATTGTTTAGTAATTTATAATTGTTACGAGACGCAGAAAGCTGTCCGCTACTATGAATAATATGGCTATCCTATGACTGCTAATCATCTCCTGTCGCACCTATGCTGTCGTGAGTCCCGCCTCCAAACTCTGAGGGCGGGCCTTTAGGTTTTTCTTCATTAGATAAAAACAACAAAATACCGATAGCTGCTATACAGGGTAGAATCCAAATTAAAACAACTTGGATTACTTTTTGATGCTTATCAAAATAATCTGAGCGAAAGACGCGATAGCAGGCAATAATATTCAATATTAAAGCTAATAAGAGTGCAAAATATAGTAAGTCACTATTTAGTATATATCTCAATTTCTCTTAACCCGACTTCCTGTTATTTTAACATTGGAGCAATCCCCAATTACCTTTGGTCCGTGCATATAAACATCCAACTTAAATCCATAAGCTATATGGCAATAGCTATAATCATCTTCAAGAATTGTTCCTACAGTAGGAAACTCTGCGATTATTACGAAGTTATTATTTGCAATAACTTTCCCATCTGAAGTCTCTAGTAAACTAATTAGTTGTGCTCGCTTAATACCTATTTTTGCCGGTGGCACTTTTAAATATAGCCCAATCAGAACGTCTTTCACTGTGGTTCCAGAACTGAAGAATTCAGGGCCAACCTCATACACAACATCTTCTTTTTTGGTAGAGCAGCCTGCAATAAGAACAATAAAACAAAAAAGTAATAATTTTTTCATGTAATACTTAACTATAGATTATAGGAATCGCCCCCTAAGACTTTATTATCATTGGTCTTTTGAAACAAGTTTGATTTTAGGTGGCGGATTTGCACTGTTATTAGGCCAGTGAGTGAAGGACCATACAGTATGCTTTGATAATCATGGACAGCGTTATAGGGTGGGTTAGCGTAGCGTAACCCACCGATTATGGTTGTTTTGATGGGTTACGCTGCGCTAACCCATCCTATGTGATTACCAATATGGGGATTGCTACGTCGCCTTTGATCTCGCAATGACGATAGCGAGGGAAAGGCTGGCCGGCGCTAAAGCCTAGCAATGGCGGGATGTTTTAAGCAGAAATACAACATAAACAATTGCTTCAAACCCTTAAAAATGGTATAAAGCGCGCCGTGGCTCGTAAGTGCGTCTGTTTTAGATGGATTTCGTGTCACTAAACCTAAACTACACACGCAAATCGACACATTTGCCGGGGTGCTCAGTCGGATTAAAGCTGGCTTGGGTCGGGAAATGGGATTTGCGGAGGCTTAACCCGAAATTCGGAGAATTTATTATGTCTAAAGTTAGTATGCGTGACATGCTACAGGCGGGCGTGCACTTCGGTCACAAAACCCGTTTCTGGAACCCTCAAATGCGTCCATATATCTTTGGTGCGCGTAACAAGATCCATATCATCAACCTTGAAGAAACTGTTCCTATGTTCAACGACGCGTTGAATTACTTAGGTAAAGTTGCTTCGAACAAAGGTAAAATTCTGTTTGTTGGTACTAAGCGTGCCGCTAGCGAAATTGTTAAAGAAGAAGCGACTCGTTCAGGTCAGTTCTTCGTTGATAAGCGCTGGTTGGGCGGTATGTTGACTAACTACAAAACTATTCGTGGTTCAATTAACCGTTTGAAAGACTTGGAAAAACAGTCTGAAGATGGCACTTTTGAGCGTTTGACTAAGAAAGAAGCTTTGATGCGCCGTCGTGAGATGGAAAAATTGGAAGCTTCTATCGGTGGTATCAAGAACATGGGCGGTTTGCCTGACGTATTGTTCGTGATTGACGCTGACCACGAAAACATTGCTATCGCAGAAGCTAACAAAATGGGTATCCCAGTTGTTGCGGTTGTTGATACCAATTCTAATCCTAAAGGCGTGGATTACATCATTCCTGGTAACGATGATGCGATTCGTGCGATTCGTCTATACTGCGCAGCGGTTGCTGATGCGGTTCTTGACGGCAAGCAGAGCAGCGCTACTACTGCCGATCAAAGTGACGAGTTTGTAGAAGCTGCTGACGAAGCTTAATCAGCAGGCTACATAAGCTATTCTAAGGGGGCAATGCCCCCTTTTTTGAACTATTTACTGATATTCGTTGCGGCATCCTGGCAACGAAATACATGCGGAGAGAAATCATGGCTATTACTGCAGCATTAGTTAAAGAATTACGTGAGCGCACCGCCGCTGGCATGATGGAGTGTAAGAAAGCTCTAGTTGAAGCTGACGGCGATATCGAGTTAGCGATTGATAACATGCGTAAATCAGGTCAGGCGAAAGCGGCTAAAAAAGCAGGCCGTATCGCTGCTGAAGGTGTTATCTTGGCAAAATCTAACGGCAGCGTTGGTGTTCTAGTTGAAATCAACTCTGAAACTGACTTCGTTGCTCGTGATGAGAGCTTCTTGGGTTTTGCTAACGCGGTTGCTGATTTAGCGTTGGAAAAAGGTATCAGCGATGTTGAGACTTTGAACAACACTGAAATGGCTTCAGGTGAAACGGTTGAAGTCACTCGTGCTAACCTGGTTGCTAAAATCGGTGAGAACATGACGGTTCGTCGTGTTACTAAAATCGAAGGCGACAACTTGGGTGCTTACATCCACGGTGGTCGTATCGGCGTTTTAGTTTCAATGAAAGGTGGTGACGAAGACTTGGCTAAAGACGTGGCTATGCACGTTGCAGCAAGCAACCCACAGTTCAACAAAGCTGACGACGTTGCTCCAGAAGTTATCGAAAAAGAGAAAGAAATCATCAAAGCTCAACCTGATATGGAAGGCAAGCCTGAAGAGATCGTTGAGAAAATGATGGTCGGCCGTATCAAGAAATTTGTTGGTGAAATTACTCTTGAAGGTCAAAGCTTCGTTAAAGATCCATCAACAACAGTTGGCGATTTAGTGAAATCTAAAGGCGCTGAAGTTGTTTCATTCACTCGTTTTGAAGTGGGTGAAGGTATCGAGAAGAAATCAGAAGATTTTGCTTCTGAAGTTGCTGCTCAAATGGGTAAAAAATAAGCTAGAATTAGCTTAGGTAACATTTCTCGATAGTCGCGATAGTTAAAGAGGAACCGCGCATGACAAACCCGGCTTACAAGCGAATCTTGTTGAAATTAAGTGGTGAAGCACTAATGGGGCAGGAGGCGTTTGGAATCGACCCTTCGATTCTGGAGCGTATGGCAAAAGAAATTAAAGGGTTAAGTGAGCAGGGGATTGAAATTGGTGTGGTTCTTGGTGGCGGTAATATTTACCGTGGCCAGAAGCTATCCGAAGCTGGCATGAACCGTGTGACAGGTGATCACATGGGCATGCTGGCGACAGTAATGAATTCGCTGGCTCTACAAGATGCTTTCGAGCGTGTTGGACAGCCAGCGAAAGTCTTGTCGGCAATGCCTATCGATGGTGTTTGCCAAGGCTTTTCTCGTCGTGGTGCCATCAACTCCCTTGAAAAAGGTCGTGTCGTTATCTTCTGTGCCGGAACTGGCAATCCTTTCTTTACTACGGATACAGCAGCCTGTTTGCGCGGTATTGAGATCGATGCGGATCTGATTTTGAAAGCGACTAAAGTTGACGGCGTTTACTCGGCGGATCCAGCTAAAGACAAGAATGCAGTGCGTTATGAGCAATTAAGCTATAAAGAAGCGCTAGATAAAGAGCTCGCGGTTATGGACTTAACGGCGTTTTGCCTGGCTCGTGACCACAATAAAAATATTCGTGTTTTCGATATGACAAAACCGGGGAACCTTGAAAAAGCGGTTCTGGGGCATACCGAAGGCACATTGATTCATCCCTGAGAATTCCTATACGTCCGGAAACAAACCGGCCGTTGATCCCAGCCCGAAATTGGGCATAATAGCCCTAGCTAATAAAAAACAAGCAAAATAGGAGAATATTCTGTGATTAACGACATTCAAAAAGACGCTGACCAGCGTATGGATAAAAGCATTGAGTCGTATAAAGGTGACTTGGCAAAGGTTCGTACCGGCCGTGCTCATCCTAGTTTGCTTGAGCATATTATGGTGCCTTATTACGGTGTAGACACGCCGATCAGTCAGGTAGCGAGCATTAGTGTGCAAGAAGGCCGTACTTTGGTGCTACAAATTTTCGATAAAGGTGCAATTGAAGCCACTGAGAAAGCGATTCTTAAATCTGATTTAGGATTAACGCCAAACGTTGCGGGTCAGGTGATTCGAATTGCTTTGCCACCGTTGAGCGAAGAGCGTCGTAAAGAGTTCATTAAAGTGGTTAAAATGGAAGCTGAGAATGCAAAAGTTGCAGTGCGCAATATTCGCCGTGATGCTAATAACTCATTAAAAGAACTAGAGAAAGAAAAAGAAATCTCTGAAGATGATTTGCGTCGTGCTGAGGATTTAATTCAGAAGTTAACTGATACCAAAATAGCTCGCATTGATGAGATTTTGGCGGAGAAAGAAACAGAATTGATGGAGATTTAATCCCCATAATGCTATTTCACGAACGCCGTGGGCTTATGCTTCGCGGCGTTCTTGTATTTAAGTCTTTGATATTTAGGGTAGAACAAGGTGTCGAATAACCAGTCAGCTACTATAAACAAGCTTCCACAGCATATTGCTATCATTATGGATGGCAATGGACGCTGGGCACAGGCGCGCGGTAAGAAGCGGGTATTGGGTCATAAGGCGGGCATGGAGCGGGCACGCGAAATGGCTGAGACTTGTGGCGAGCTGGGAGTTAAATTCTTGACCTTATTTGCATTCAGCAGCGAGAACTGGAATCGGCCACCTGAAGAAGTCAGTTTTTTGATGGATTTATTTGCGACCAGCTTGAAGAACGAATCCAAAAAACTCAATAAAAACAATGTTCAGTTAAAAGTCATCGGTGACAAAGCTGGTTTTAATAAAGGCTTACAAAAAGCTATTGATAAAGCGGAAGACTTAACCGCGAAGAATGACGGATTGATTTTAAACATCGCCGCAAACTACGGTGGCCGCTGGGATATACTACAGGCTAGCCAGCAGCTTTTAAGCAGTGGTGAAGAGCTTAGCGAAGCCAATTTGGCCAAACACCTTGCTACAGGTATATCAGCTGACCCAGACCTATTAATTAGGACTGGTGGTGAAAAGCGTATCAGTAACTTTTTGTTGTGGCAGGCTGCGTATTCTGAGTTGTACTTTAGTGATGTACTATGGCCAGATTTTGATCGTGAACAATTACAGTTGGCCTTGGCTGACTATGCGCAAAGACAGCGACGCTTTGGCAAAACCGGTGAACAGGTGACAGGGTAAATTATGTTAAAACAAAGAATCATTACTGCGCTAGTGTTATTGCCGTTGGCTATGGCGCTGTTGTTTTACCCTGGACTTGAGGTCTTCTCTCTAATCTTGATCCCGATCTTTGTGATCATTGGCTGGGAGTGGAGCCGTTTATTGCAAACTAACATGATCATTAAGTCATTATTCATTGCATTCGTTATCGCAAGTTTATGTGGTACTTTTTATTGGCTGAATCAACGAGAGTTTTTTGATTATCCTGTTATTCCCACTAACTGGACTGAGATACACCCGTTTAAGCTATTAATAGTATCCATCATGGCTTGGGTGGTGGCATTTGTCTTGATTCTGCTTTATCCCAAAGTTGGCCGTGTGTGGTTGCGGGGCCCGTGGGTTAGAGCCTTGTTTGGTTTAGTGTTTCTTGTCAGTGCCTGGCTGGCAGTAGTACTAATACGCAGTACCGATATTGTGCAAGACCATTATTATGGTGGTTGGCTGTTACTATTGATGTTTGTCGTGATCTGGGGGGCGGATGTTGGTGCCTATGCTTTTGGTAAAACCATGGGTAAGCGCAAATTGGCGCCGGTGGTTAGCCCCAACAAAACTTGGGAAGGGGCAATGGGCGGTTTGATTACCGCCACTGTATTGTCAACCATTGCGGCTTTCTTTATCGGTTTGTCATTCTCGCTCGCATGGTTTGTGTTGTTAGCATTGGTTCTAGTGGTGGTATCGGTGATTGGCGACTTATTTGAAAGCATGCTTAAGCGTCAGGCAGGGATTAAGGATAGCAGTCAAATTCTACCAGGCCACGGTGGGCTACTTGATCGTCTGGATAGCACGCTTTCTGTAGCTCCTTTCTTTATTGTTGCTTTGCTGATCTTTAAGCATGGCCTGAGCCTTAATTTATAACCATGTCAGTTCAACGTCAGTCAATCTGTATCCTCGGAGCAACCGGTTCAATCGGTACTAATACATTGGATGTGATTCGCCGTCACCCAGAGCGATACCATGTATTTGCATTAACCGCTAATCAGAATATCGACTTACTCTTTAAACAGTGCCTGGAATTTGAACCTGAATATGCGGTGTTAACCAGCGACGAACATGCCGAATCATTGCAGGCCAAGTTCAATGCAGAGAGTATATCCACAACGCTACTGGTGGGTATTGAGCAACTTGACTGGGTGGCAGGCCATGAAGACGTGGATACTGTCATGGCGGCGATTGTGGGTGCTGCTGGCTTGCTGCCAACCCTGGCTGCGGTCAAGGCGGCCAAGAAAGTGCTGTTAGCCAATAAAGAAGCATTGGTGATGTCGGGCGCTATATTTATGGAGGCTGTCAGCGAAAGCGGCGCAACTTTATTACCCATTGATAGCGAGCATAATGCTATCTTTCAGTGTTTGCCGGAACATTTTGTTTCACAGGGCATCCAATCCTGCGGTATTCATAATATTGTACTGACGGGGTCTGGTGGCCCGTTTTTAACGAAACCTTTAGCCGAATTTCCAATGATTAGCCCCGATCAGGCTTGCGCGCACCCTAACTGGTCAATGGGCCGAAAGATTTCAGTGGATTCAGCGACCATGATGAATAAAGGGTTGGAGTTGATTGAGGCTTGTTGGTTGTTTGATGTACAGCCCGAACAGATTGAGGTGGTGCTACATCCGCAAAGCATTATCCATTCTATGGTGCGCTACCAGGATGGATCTGTGATAGCGCAGATGGGGAATCCCGATATGCGCACTCCGATTGCTCATGCGCTGGCTTTTCCTGAGAGAATCAGCGCAGGTGTTGCCCCATTGGATTTTATGCAGATTAATCAACTGACCTTCGAACAACCAAGCTATGAACGCTACCCATGTTTGCAGTTGGCCAAGGAAGCGATGGAACAGGGGGGCAATACCCCTGCGCGACTTAACGCGGCCAATGAAGTCGCAGTAGCAGCATTTCTAGATGAAAATATAAATTTTGACCAGATTGCTTTGGTTATTCAGCAGACATTAACTGAAACTAAGTATGCTGATGTGAGTGATTTAGACACTGTGTTAGCCGCCGATAACGAGGCAAGACAGAGAGCACAACAAATTGTCGATGTGTTAAGCGCGGATTAGAAATTTACCAAGACTTAATACAACCGAGTTAGATAATTATAGATAGAGAGCTATTCATTGATGACCGATTTTTTATACAGTATTTTTGGCTTGTTAGTCCTGCTTGGAGTGCTGGTCACTTTTCATGAGTGGGGGCACTATTGGGTTGCCAAAAAACTGGGCGTTAAAGCACTTCGTTTTTCGGTAGGCTTTGGTAAGCCAATCTGGGGGCGCACTAACAAACAGGGCACTGAGTTTGTTATAGCTCCAATACCATTGGGGGGCTATGTCAGGTTTGTAGATGAGCGGGAAGGTGAGGTTGCCGATGATGACCTACCTTATGCTTTTAATCGCCAGCCGGTCTGGAAACGAATTTTAATTGTCTTGGCTGGCCCGATGGCTAACTTTTTACTGGCCATTCTGGTTTATGCGGTTGTATATATGATGGGCATCGCAGTGGGGAAGCCTTTTGTAACCAGTGTCATGCCTAACACAGTTGCTGCACAAGCTAACTTCCCAGAAAACAGCGAAATCCTTTCAGTGGATGGAGTTCAAGTCAAAAGTCTTGAAGATGCGGTCTTCGCATTTGTTGACCATATTGATGATAACAAAACTATAGAGGTTGAAGTTAAGCCTCTCAATCAAGCTAAAACCACAATAACTCTTGACGTCAGTCAGTGGCAAGAACCCGATGAAGGCACCATTTTTGATAGCCTTGGATTGGATTTTGGTGCTGTTAATGGTGAGCCACGATTAGGGATGGTCGCTAAAAATTTACCTGCAGCGAAGGGTGGTTTAAAAGAACAGGATCTGATTCTGTCAGTTAATGGCGACAGTATTCATTTGTGGAGCGAACTGGTTACCTTTATAGAGAATAGCCCGAATAAGGAATTAGAGTTAGTCGTCTTGCGTAATGGTATTGAGCAACAGTTGACGGTTACCCCTCAACCCAATGAGCGTGATCCAGACAAAGGTTTTGTGGGAATCGCGCCTGCTTTTCAAAGCTATAATGTCATAAATTATGGCTTCTTTGAGTCTTTCGGCAAGGGTGCCGAGCAAACCTGGGTAATGGTTGAGCGAATTGGTAGTTTCTTGGGTAAGTTGATTACTGGGAAGTTATCTATCAAAAACTTGGGTGGTCCTGTTGGAATTGCTCAGGGCGCAGGACAGACAGCACAGGCCGGAATGGTTGCATTCTTGCTTTATCTCGCTATGATAAGCGTCAATTTAGGCTTCGTGAACCTTCTGCCAATACCAATGTTGGACGGTGGTCATTTAATGTACTATCTAGTCGAGCTCGTTCGTGGCAAGCCTGTCTCTGAAAAAATTATGGAACTTGGTATGAGAGTTGGCATCATACTAGTGCTGACAATCATGGCGATTGCGCTATATTTCGATATAAACCGAATAAACCAATAGAGAACAATCAATGCGTTTGATAACAAAAACAGTTACGGCTTTAGTATTATCTGCACTTTTTTCCAAAGCAGGCGCAATCGAGCCCTTTGTTGTAGAAGACATTCAAGTGGAAGGTTTACAGCGAGTTGAGCTGGGGTCTTTCTTTACAGAGCTTCCTATTCGTGTCGGTGAAACACTGGATAATGCACGCGCACCTAGTATTATACGTGCGATTCACCAATCAGGTAATTTTGAGTTCGTCAAATTAGAAAAAGAAGGTAATACGCTTAAGATTACCGTAGTAGAGCGTCCAATTATTACTGAAATTATTATAAAGGGTAACAAAGTTCTTAAAACGGAGCAGTTGCTTGAAGGAATGCAGGGCGCGGGAATATCAAAGGGTGAAGTGCTTGATAGCTTTGTTTTGGAAAAGATCGAGCAGGAAATTGCTAACCAGTATTATTCAAATGGACACTACCATATTAGTGTTGAGAAAAAGCTGGCGGAGCTATCTCGCAACCGTGTTCAGCTACACCTTACTATTAAAGAAGGTGGTTCAGCCAAAATTAAAGAATTTAATATTGTAGGTAATGATATTTTTCCTGATGAAAAATTATTATCACAATTTGAACTAACCACTGGTGGTTTATTTACTTTCTTCACAGATGATAATAAATACAACAGTGTCACTTTAGAGAAAGATCTTGAAACCTTAACCTCATACTATAAAGATCGTGGTTATCTTGAGTTCAAAATTACTTCAACTGAAATTTCATTAGCGAATAATGAAGAAGACATCTATATCACAATGGTTGTAGATGAAGGAGAAATATATACCATTTCTGGAATAGATATTATTGGTGACTTTAATTTCGAAGTAGATACTCTCAAACGCATGATTCCTTTAAAAGAAGGCGATACTTACTCTGCTGCGGCAATGACGTTTGCAGAGGAGCAAATAAAACAGCTACTAGGAATTTACGGCTATGCCTTTGCGCAAGTCAGAACTATTCCTGAAGTGTCTAAAGATACTCCGGAAGCTAAATTAATTGTTTTAGTTGAACCAGGTGAAAGACATTATGTTGACCGCATTAACTTCGAAGGAAATGTCAGTACCGATGAGAATGTATTGCGTCGGGAGGTTCGTGTTCAAGAAGGCGGCACCTTGTCATCAACATTGGTTGAGCGTTCTAAAATCAGATTACAACGGCTGCCTTATATAGAAGAAGTAAAGGTTGATACGGTTAAGAAAGAAGGTACGACGGATCGTGCGGACGTTTTGTTCCAAATAAAAGAGCGAAGTGCGGCTCAAGTAAGTGGCGGCCTCGGGTATAATGATTTTTATGGGATGACCATCAATGGTGAATTGTCTCATAGTAATTTTATGGGTAGCGGTAACTCGGTTGGCTTGGCATTAGATACTAACAAAGCTGTTAAAAGTGTTCGTTTAAATTATACTGATAATTACTTCACTCAAGATGGTATTGGTCTTTCATCTAACATTGTTTATAGTGAAACGGATTATGGTAAGTTAAACCTTATAGCTCAAAGCCTTGACACATTAGGTTTTGGCTCAACGCTTTATATCCCAACAGGTGAGTATTCAACATTTAGCGTCGGCTTTAATGCATCTCAAAACGAGCTGACTTCTCCTGTTACTAATTCACAGCGAGTTATAGATTTTTTTGATTTGTTAGGTTATGACGCTAACCTTGACTCTGAAGTTGATTTTGATATTTTCTCTGTGAATGTTGGTTACAGTATTAACTCTTTAAATCGTGCTATTTTTCCGTCAAAGGGTGCTCGTCATAGTTATGGCTTGAATGCGGGAACGGCTATTGGGGATTTGGAGTTCTATAAGGCAACTTACGATTATGATTATTACTTCCCGATTTCAAATGATGGGTGGATATTCTCTATTCGAGGCGGGTTGGCTTATGGTGATGGGTATGGAGATACTGAAGACTTGCCATACTTTCAGAACTTTTATGGTGGTGGTAGTTCATCCTTGAGAGGTTTTGAAACCAATACAATTGGGCCAAGAGATCTTCAAAGAATTCGGACCACTCAAAGCGTCCCAAGCCCGATACCTGGGGCCGGTAGTACAACGGTTATTTTGCCTAGTGAATATGACAGGTTGTATATTGGTCGCTACTCAGTGGGCGGCAATGCGCGATTCCTGAATTCATTTGAGCTGATCTTCCCTACACCCTTTATTGAGGATACATCCAACGTAAGAACCAGCTTGTTTGTGGATGTAGGCAATGTTTGGGATACGAAGTTTGACCCAGAGCGATTCGAAGGTTTAAGTATTGAGCCGAGCAGTATTTTGCCTTCTGTGCCTGATTACAGCGATTATAAGAATTATCGAGCATCGTACGGTATTTCATTGCAATGGTACTCAGCAATGGGGCCCTTGCAGTTCAGTTTATCAAGACCGTTGAAAAGTGAACCTTATGACGATACAGAAACTTTCACTTTCTCAATTGGTAAAACATTTTAATTAGTAATTAGATATAAATTATTGGAGAACAATTTTGAAAAAATTATTAGCAGTATTTTTATTTGTTGCAGCGAGCATGCCTCTAATGGCAAACGCCGAAGCTAAAATCGGAATCATCAATTTTGGTGAGGTTATGGCTAAAGTCCCACAAAAAGACGCCATTAATCAAAAACTGAAGAAAGAATTTTCAGGTCGTGAGAGTGAGCTGCAACGCTTAGGTGAAGAGATTGAAACTGCTCGCACAGAGTATATCAATAACGTTGCAACCATGTCTGAGTCTCAAGCAACAGACAAGAAGCGTGAAATTCAGAAGAAAATGTCGGATTACAAGCTAAAAGAAACTGCATTTAAAGAAGATGTTGAAAAGCGTAGTCGTGAAGAGCAGCAAAAGCTGAGTGATCAAATCCGAGATGCTGTAGATTCTGTAGCAAAAAAAGGCGGCTACAATATTCTTCTGGATCGTCAGGCAGCTCCTTACATAGATGCTACTATCCCTGATGTGACGGCTCAGGTATTAGCTGAACTATCAAAATAAGCTAAATAAGTCAGTTAAAAATATTGCAACCTGTTGATAAGTGAGTAGTATTATTCTTTAAAAGGTAATGTCAGGTAGTCATAGGTTGCAAAAAACACTTCAAGAAATTGCTGAGCATATTGGCGCTGAGCTTAAAGGTGAACCGCAGTTAGTGATAACTGCGGTTTCGCCGTTAAATAAAGCGCAAAAAGGTGAACTCAGCTTCATCAGTGATAACAAATATCTAAGCCACCTTGAAAGCAGTCAAGCCTCTGCCTTGATAGTGAGCCCTGTCGTTGCTGAGCAACTCAGTGGAAATCTGTTGGTGATGAAAGATCCTTATTTAGGATACGCAAAGGTTGCCCAGATGTTTGATTCCACACCCCTTCCCGAAAAGGGCATAGCCTCAAGTGCGGTCATCGCTGAAACAGCTCAATTGGGCTCTAATGTAACGGTAGATGAGCATGCGGTCATCAAAGATGGTGCCGTAATCAATGATAACGCTATCATCGGCGCTGGGGTTGTTATTGGTGAGAAAGCTAAAATAGGCGCTAATACGCTTATTTACCCTAATACAGTCATTTATCATTCTGTTGAAATTGGCAGGGATTGCATCATTCACGCCAATGTTGTGCTCGGCTCCGATGGCTTTGGTTATGCTAATGATCAAGGAGAGTGGGTTAAAATACCACAAGTCGGCAGTGTCATTATTGGTGACTCAGTAGAAATAGGCGCACATACCGCGATAGACCGTGGCGCTCTAGAGAACACTATCATTGGAACAGGCGTTAAATTAGATAATCATATCCATATTGCACACAACGTTGTCATCGGTGACCACACTGCGATTGCGGGCTGTACTGCGATTGCGGGTAGCACTACTATAGGAAAGCACTGCACAATTGCTGGCAGAGTGAGTATAATTGGGCACCTTAAGGTATGTGATAGAGCACATATTACAGCGACAACCTTTGTGAACAAATCAATTACAGAGCCTGGAGCCTATTCTTCAGGCACAACATTCCAGAGCAATAAGGAATGGCATAAAAGTGCGGTACGTTTCAGACAGCTGGATGATATGTGGCGTAAACTAAAACAGCTGGAAAAAGAATTAGCACAGCTAAAAGACTCAAGAGACGATAATGATGAGCGATAATAAAGTAACAGAAATGAATTCTATGGATATCTATGAGGTGATGAAACATTTACCGCATCGTTATCCTTTTTTATTGGTTGACCGTGTGGTCGATTTTAAGGCTGGGGAATATTTGAAGGCAATTAAAAATGTTACCGTCAATGAGCCTTTTTTCCCAGGCCACTTCCCACATCGCCCAGTTTTCCCAGGAGTTTTGATGCTTGAAGCTATGGCGCAGGCCAGTGGCATTTTGGCATTTAAAACAACCGAATCTTTGCCAACCGATGATTCATTATTCTATTTTGTTGGTATTGATGATGCTCGTTTCAAGAAACCAGTCGAGCCGGGCGACCAAGTGGTCATGGAAGTTACAGTCGTGAAGCGAAAGCGCGATTTGTGGAAGTTTTCGGCTGTTGCCACCGTAGACGGCAAAGTGGTCTGTTCTGCTGAACTCATGTGTGCAAAGAAGGATATTGTGTGATCCATTCAACCGCCATTATTGACCCATCAGCAAAGATTGCTGATGACGTAGAAATTGGCCCATATTCAATTATCGGTAAAGATGTTTCCATCGATTCAGGGACTGTAGTCGGTCCTCATGTGGTTATTGGAAGCTACACCACCATCGGGAAAAACAATCGTTTTTTCCAGTTTTCTTCAATTGGTGAAGAAAATCAGGATAAAAAGTATGCGGGCGAGCCTACTCGAACTATCATTGGTGATGGTAACGTGTTCAGAGAGTGTTGTACGGTACATCGCGGCACGGTGCAGGACGGCTCGGAAACTCGAGTAGGTAATAATGGTTGGTTCATGGCGTATACCCACATCGCACATGATTGTGTGTTGGGTGACAACACCATTATGTCTAATAATGCGACGCTAGCGGGTCATGTCCATGTGGGTGATTACGTTATCATGTCCGGTTTTGCCAAAATTCATCAGTTCTGCAAAATCGGTGACCATGCCTTTATCGGTATGGATTGTGCGATTAGTAAAGATATCCCCCCGTTTGTATTGGTTGCTGAGAACGCGCCTTATGGCCTTAATTCAGAAGGCTTGAAGCGTCGTGGCTTCTCCTCTGAGACTATTAGCGAGTTAAAGCGTGCTTATCGCACCATTTATCGCAAGTCGCTCAAAATTGAAGAGGCCATTGCTGAATTGTCGGAAAGTTCCGATCCCCATGTGCAACAAATGGTAGAATTTTTGCAGAACGCGAACCGTGGTATTTTGCGCTAAGATTGTTTTAACAACTACTGCAAACCCTAGGTCTGCCTAAGCGCGTGCTTAAGTATATGCTCGAGTACAAAAGAACAAAGGGGAATAGCGATGCAAACATCGCCTTTTGCTGACAATACCGTAGCAGAATCAGTAACCAAGATTGCCATTATCGCCGGAGAGTCTTCCGGCGATATTTTAGGTGCAGGTTTAATTAAAGAGCTTAAGAAACACTTTCCCAATGCCGAATTTGAAGGCTTTGCTGGCGATTTGATGCAGGCCGAAGGCTGTGAAAGCCTGTATCCCATGGAATCCTTGGCGGTCATGGGCATCGTACCTATCCTAAAACGTCTCCCGGAACTGTTAAAAATGCGTCGCGAGATAGCCAAGCGCTGGATTGAGTCGCCACCCGATATGTTTATCGGCATCGATGCGCCCGAGTTTAATATTGGTCTAGAGAAGCAGCTTAAGGCAAAAGGCATCAAAACCATTCATTACGTCAGCCCTTCAGTCTGGGCCTGGCGCCCAAAGCGCATTTTTAAAATCCGCAAAGCTACCGATCTAATGCTATGCCTATTTCCTTTTGAGCAGGGTATCTATCAGCGCCATGCGATTGATAACTTCTGTGTTGGCCATCCGCTGGCGGATCAGATCCCGATGGAGATGGATAAGTTAGAGGCTAGACAGCGCTTAGGATTGTCTGATGTTGGTGCTAAGCGTGTCATTTGTATCATGCCCGGCAGTCGTGGTTCTGAAATGAAGTTCCTGGGGCAGGACTTTATCGAAACCGCAAAGTTGATTCAGGATTTTTACCCCGATACTAAGTTTATAGCGCCGATGGCTAACCAGGCTCGTCGCCACCAGTTTGAAACGTTACTACAAGAAACAACTGACGCGCCTGACATTCAGTTAGTTGACGGTCAATCGAGAGACTGCATGGCAGCCAGCGACTTATTGGTCATGGCATCCGGCACCGCGACCTTAGAAGCCATGCTGATTAAGCGCCCAACCGTGGTTGCCTATAAAGTCGGAGGGTTCAGTTATCAGATATTCAAACGATTGCTGATTATTGATACCTTCGCTATTCCCAATCTGTTGGCGAAAAAGCCTTTAATACCTGAGCTTATTCAGGACGAATGCACGCCAGATAATATATTTGCCGAGGTTCGCGCCTGGCTGGAAGATGATGGTCAACGTTGGCAAGAAACAAAAACGGTTTTTGATGAATGGCATAGTAAGCTACGCAAAGACGCTGACGTGTATGCCGCCAACTCGATTACACAATGGTGGTTGGCTAATACACGCTAAAAGCAATTCTGATCATAAAAAGAGTAGGCTATGGAGCAAACAATTTTAATCGCAGGTGTGGATGAAGTGGGGCGTGGCCCATTAGCGGGCCCGGTCGTTGCAGCTGCAGTGATTCTCGATCCAGCAAATCCCATTACGGGACTGGCTGACTCAAAAAAACTGACTGAAAAGCGACGCGAGGCGTTGTCCCTTGAGATTAAAGAGAAGGCCCTGGCCTGGTCGATAGCGCGGGCTGAAGTCGAAGAAATTGACCGTATCAATATTTTGCAGGCCAGCCTCCTCGCCATGAAGCGCGCGGTTGAAACATTAAGCCATTCGCCCGAGTTGGCTCTGATTGATGGTAACCACTGTCCGGAACTAGACTGTCGTATGGAGGCTATCATCAAAGGCGATAGCAAAGAACCTGCTATCAGTGCTGCATCGATTCTGGCGAAAGTGGCACGGGACAATGAAATGGTTGAAATGGAGCAGGCTTATCCAGGATATGGTTTTGCCAAGCATAAAGGTTACCCGACTCAGCAGCACCGAGAGGCAATTGTAAAGTTGGGAATCACGCCGATTCATCGCCGTTCTTATGCTCCTGTACAGCGAATGCTCGACTTCTAGAAAACCACAGCTAAGTTATTGAAATTATAATTAAAACTATCAAAGCCATTAAAACACTGGAAACAATTTGGCTGGCTTTTATAATAAGTCAGATCATCAAGACATCTAACAAGTTAAAACAACAAGAGCTAACAGACAGAACACTATGACACCACGCTTTATTCACCTCAAAATGCATACCGAATACTCTATGGTGGATAGTGTTGTGCGGATCAAGCCACTGATTGCGACCTGCAAGGAACACAAGATTCCGGCTATCGCCGTGACTGACCAGATGAACATGTGTGGCCTGGTTAAGTTCTACTCTCAGTCAGTCTCAGCGGGCATCAAGCCGATAGCAGGTGCTGACTTATTAATTCAGAATCCTAATGATGAGGATGAATATTTTCGTGTCACAGCTCTGTGCATGAACAATACCGGTTACCTCAATCTCAAGTACCTTATTTCTCGCGCTTATCTGAAGAACCAACATCGTGGCTTGCCCTTAGTTAAAAAAGAATGGCTACCAGAATATGCGGAAGGCTTGATCATTTTATCCGGTGGTCGCCAGGGCGATGTGGGTAAAGCTTTGCTAGCTGGCAATATGGATCAGGCAGCCTCAAATCTTGGTTTCTGGAATCATCATTTCAAAGATCGTTATTACCTCGAATTACAGCGCACCGGTCGCCCGCAAGAAAACGAATACATTCATCAGGTGATTGGCCTGGCGCAGGGCGCTAGCACGCCGGTGGTAGCAACCAATGATGTACGTTTTATCCATAAAGAAGATTTCGATGCCCATGAAGCGAGAGTTTGCATTAATCAGGGCCGTGTATTAGCCGATCCGCGTCGTCCACGCGAATACAGCGAACAGCAGTATTTGCGTAGCGAGCAAGAAATGGTCGAGCTGTTTGAGGATATTCCTGAAGCGCTGGAAAACAGCGTTGAAATTGCTAAGCGCTGTAATCTGGATATGCGCCTTGGCGAGTATTTCTTACCGGAATTCCCAATCCCAGAAGGCATGACCATTGCTCAATACTTCGAGAAAGTCTCAAAAGAGGGTCTCGAAGAGCGGCTTGATCAGTTGTTTGATCGCAACGCAGAGGATTTCGCCGAGATTCGCAAAGAATATGATGAACGCTTACAAATCGAGTTGGACGTTATCAATGACATGGGGTTTCCCGGCTACTTCTTAATCGTTGCCGACTTTATTCAATGGTCCAAAAATAATGGCGTGCCGGTCGGGCCTGGTCGTGGTTCTGGTGCCGGTTCCTTGGTCGCATACGCGATGAAAATCACCGATCTTGACCCGCTGGAATACGACCTGCTTTTCGAGCGATTCCTGAACCCTGAACGTGTTTCGATGCCTGACTTTGACGTCGACTTCTGTATGGAAGGACGCGATCGGGTGATTGATTATGTAGCCGAACGCTACGGCCGTAACAGTGTATCGCAGATTATTACTTTCGGAACCATGGCTGCTAAAGCGGTCATTCGTGATGTCGGCCGTGTGTTCAGTCATCCGTATGGTTTCGTGGACAAGCTGGCCAAACTGATCCCCTTTGAAGTGGGCATGACGCTGGAAAAAGCCTTTGAGCAGGAGCCTGAACTTCCTCGCTTATACGAAGAAGACGAAGACGTTCGTGAGTTGTGGGACTTGGCGCGTAAGCTTGAGGGTGTCACTCGAAACGCGGGTAAGCACGCCGGTGGTGTGGTTATCGCACCGAATGATCTGGAAGAGTTCGCGCCGCTGTATTGTGACGAAACTGGCCACAACATTGTTACTCAATTTGATAAAGACGATGTAGAGAGTGCCGGTCTGGTCAAGTTTGACTTCTTGGGTCTACGAACTCTGACCATTATCGATTGGGCAATTGAAACCGCCAATGGCATCATCGCTAAGAAAGGCGAAGAACCAATTGATATCACCACCATCGACACAGAAGACCAAGAAGTTTTCGACTTGTTGCAACGTGCCGATACCACTGCCGTATTCCAGCTCGAATCGCGCGGTATGAAAGATTTGATCAAACGCTTAAGGCCGAACCGCTTTGAAGACATCATCGCATTGGTAGCGCTGTTCCGTCCCGGGCCATTGCAGTCCGGCATGGTTGATAACTTTATTAATCGTAAGCACGGCCGCGAGATTGTTTCTTATCCTGATGCAAACTATCAACATGAATCCTTAAAAGAAATTCTCGAGCCCACCTACGGCATCATTCTCTATCAGGAGCAGGTGATGCAGATCGCACAGGTGTTGGCTGGCTATACGCTGGGCGGCGCGGATATTTTGCGTCGAGCCATGGGTAAGAAAAAGCCCGAAGAGATGGAGAAGCAGCGTAGTATCTTTAAAGACGGCGCTATTAAGAATGGCGTCGATGGCGATCTCGCCATGAAGATTTTCGACCTGGTGGAAAAGTTCGCTGGTTACGGTTTCAACAAATCGCACTCAGCTGCCTATGCGCTGGTTGCCTATCAAACGGCGTGGCTAAAAACCCATCATCCGGCAGCCTTTATGGCCGCGGTTATGTCTTCCGATATGGATAACACCGATAAGGTCGTGACCTATGTTGAAGACGCGGCAAATAATAACTTAACCATTACTCCGCCTGATGTTAATAAAGGGCAGTATCGATTTTCGGTCGATGAAGAAGGGCGCATTGTCTATGGTATCGGCGCCATTAAAGGTGTGGGTGAGGGAGCTATTGAAAGTATTGTCAATGAACGTGAGGCCAATGGTCCTTACAAAGATTTGTTCGACTTCTGTAGTCGTGTGGATTTAAAGAAAGCCAATCGTCGTACCTTAGAAGCTCTCATTCGTGCGGGCGCTATGGATCTCATAGGACCGAATCGTGCAACGCTGATGGCTTCGCTGGATGAAGCGGTAAAAGCCGCCGAACAGTTCAATAAAAGCCAGGCCGCGGGGCAGGATGATTTATTCGGTAGTGTGGTCGCGACCACCGCCACCGAACAGCATCAATACATTCGTGTTAAGCCGTGGACCGACGAGCAGGTTCTGCAAGGCGAAAAAGAAACATTGGGATTGTACCTGACGGGCCATCCAATCGACCGTTACATTCCAGAAATCAAACAAATGAGCATTACTCGTTTGCGCGATCTGCAACCGACGGGTCGAGGCAACTCGGCAAGAGTGGTGGGCTTGATTGTTGGCATGCGCGTCATGAATACCAAGCGCGGCGATAAAATGGCGATTCTTACATTGGATGATAAGTCGGGACGATGCGACGTTACAGTCTATGCCGAAACATTCGAAACTTACCGCCATCTACTGAGTCGCGATAACGTCATTGTGGTTGATGGTGAAGCGCGCCATGATGATTATTCTGGTGGCACCAGTGTCAGCGCCAACAGCGTCATGTCATTCGAACAGGCGCGAGAACAATACTGCAAAAAAATCATTATCACCATCTCCGACTCCATCATCGGCCCAGACACCATGGTTGAGCTGGAAGAAAAAATCAGCCAAAACCGCGACGGCGCTTGTCCCGTAGTTATCAACTTCCAGTATCAACAAAAACAAATCGCTGGAGACTTCATCATGAGTGAAGACTGGTGCGTACAACCAGTCGATGCATTAGTCTTTAGCCTGAAACACATCCCAGGCTGTGTTGATGCCAGAGTAGAGTATTGATTTTCTAACTTTAGAGCCTCTGCTCTCCTGATAACTACAAGTCGAAACTTGTAAAGAAAGACTAATGATAATAAAGTCTTACGAATCAATTCGCACAATAAAATATTATATATACAAGGAATGCTTAAGATGAAAAAAATTTTAGTTTCACTTTTCATGCTGTTTTGCTTAACTAATACCTCTTTCGCGACTGAAAAATCAGTGGATAGATTGTTTGATATTATGAATATGGATGAGCAGTTAAATGGAGGGTTTGAAGCCATGTTACCAGTGATTGACCAAATGGCGGTCGAATTTGAATTAGATGCTGAAGCGAAAGAAGAGTTAGCAAGCATATATAGAGCATGGTTTTATGAGGACATTGATCGTTCTAGAATGATGGGAAAAATGAAAGATCTATATGTTGATGCGTTTACTGAACAAGAAATTGAAGAAGCGATAAAGTTTTATGAAACACCTGCAGGACAAAAATTCATCAAGCTTAACCCTGAGCTGATGAAACGAGGTACGCAAATTGGTATGGCTGAAGCGAAGTCTAAGCAAACACTTCTGTTGAACAGACTAAAGCCGTTCTTTGAAAAACACGATATTAAGTGACCAGCAACTGCCCCGAAGTTACAATTGTGACTTCGGGGTTTATTTAATACTTCATGCTCACATTCGGGCTAATCGAGGTCACATACTTTCTCACCCTAAAACCCCATAAACCAAAACTACTCCCAGCAGCAAACACCCAATCGCATAAACAGGAAGTAACCGAATTACCCAAGGAATAACTTTATCAGCAAACCTTTTATGCCATCTCCAGGGAACACCCAATAACCCTAAACTGGTTATAACGATAAGCCAGCCCAGCGCCAGGTGAAAATGCATAAACTGCATCTGTGAAGCATAAAGAATTAGGCACAAGCCAAAGACGATTCGAATCAATTGTTCGCTGTAATGAGTTTGGGCGGATGAGGCAAACTGTCGCAAGAAGTGCTTTGCAGATGCAGGTTTGATAACAGCTATGAAGGCAAACCCAATCAGAAATAAGGCTGTGACTAGAATGATGAAGCTAAAAATCCAATCCATCGTGAGCTACCTATAGAATTGAGCAGACTATAGAGTCTGCTCAATGTTATTGCGGATTACAACTTTTTCTTTAAACGCTTTTCCACCATCTTCTTTTCCCAGTTTATCTTGAAAATATTAATGACTTCAAAGGCCTGTAATCCATGAAAGACAAGCCCGAGTGTCCAGGCACCCCAAGCGATCAGCATGTCAGGCATTTTGCCCGCAAAGATAAAGATAACGCTAAAGATGATGTAGATGAGTAAGTGCGAGTAAAACTCCTTAATGCCTTTAACGTACTCCATGGCGTCTGCCTCTTCATTGCTAACAGTTTCAACAGCTGGCTTAGGTTTCGCGCCTTGCTCAGCTTGTTGAGTCGTTTCATTGGTATTGGTGGTGTTCATATCAGGCTCTCCTGTGCTGTCCATAGATATGGACGGTTCAAATGTTGCTATATCAACCTCAAACACAGCGGCTAAAGACTTTTGAGTTTCAAGACTGGGCTTGGTCTGGCCACGCTCAATGCGCTGAATGGTACGAGTGCTAACACCCATCAACTCTGCTAATTGCTCTTGTGACCAACCGTTTCTCAATCTCAATTTTCTAACAATCATAATTAATCCGTTCTGTGTTTATGTAGTAGCGCTGGCTGATACAGCGGTGAGCCTGAATTATGTAAATTCCAGTCCAAGTATAACACGACATATCCCCGAAGAATTAGCGACATTTGGGTGACATACAGGCGACAGGCTTTTAATAATCAATGGGTTAGCGAGCATTGGAAATGAGTTGTTTCCTAACAGTTTTACCTACCTCACTATAAGTAACCTCTATTTAACTAGGGGTTAGTGAATGTTAACATTGCGGAAATATAGGTATTAAGAAAAAGCGGTGGCAAGAGGGGAGATTTAGTGCCACTTTCTATCTGAAATATACCGATATACGGAATTTTAGGTCCGCTAATCCCTAAAATATCCAGAGAATCGACACTTGTAAAAAAAGACTAATGATATTAGAGTCTTACAAACGAATTCGTATAATAAAATGTTATGAGTAAATTAGGATGAGCATACTCACAGTCGAAAAAGATAAAGAAGCTGAACAAATATTTATTCATGGAACACCTGAAGAATTAAGGTGGTTGGCTTCGAGAATAATTGCTATCGCAAATGAAGCCGAAAAGTCAGGAAGCTCGCACGATCATTTCATGACAGAAGACTGGGGTGGTAATGCCCTCACTAATGAGAAGCAGGGTCAAAAAGAGTCTCACGATATTATTAATCACTTAGTGGTGTACGGCTGGGCAAAAAATGAAAACTCATAACAAGTTGCTCAAACACCGTTCCGGCCGCAAGCGGCCTCCACTGGACGCACATTGCTTCGCTTCTTTTGTGCATTTGCTTCGCAAATTATTGCACAAAACCAGCTACGCACTGTGCGCCGTTTAGCAAAGCGTTATGCGAAAAGGGAGTTTTAATTTGAGTAAGATATTAACTACCTTCTTAATATTATTTTGTAATTCTGCCTTTGCTTGTTCGCCGACATCTGAAATGTGGGCCAATGAGCTTAAGGAAAATCGAAGACTAGAGGAAGCTTTTGTAAAGGAGATCGCAAGCAAGGCAGACTTTATCGCTGTCGGTAGAGTCTCTAAAGTTGTTGATAATGATGGTATCTATAGGCAAAAAGCAACTATACAGATTGAGAAAGTGTTAAAAGGTGATAGGACAAAAGTCGTTGATGTTTTAATGTATAGAGAGCCAAGAAAAGAAGTGGAGAAAATATATGTTTGTGGTCAACCTCAAAAGCCTCATGAAGATGACGCTTACATGGTGGAAACATATAAGTATTTGTTTTATGTTCAAGATGGTATTCTCCTAAGATCAAATGGCTTTCCAGAAGCTCCTTATCCACTGGTTCCAGAAGAAGAAATTGAATTTTTAACTAAAGAAAATCGCATAACAAGTGGCGGTTATTGACGTGGCTACGAGCTGCTCGTCACACAACAACGCCAGGCGTTAATCAAATATGACTAATAATCTACTTCTCTACCCAATGGCTACCCATATCGCATGGGTGGCTTTTCTTTATGTATTTCTGACGATTGTTCGTGCTCCTGCAGTATGGGGCGTCGTAAAAAGTAAAAAAGAAAGGTGGGCGTCAATGGAGTTGCGGATCAGCGCTAACCTTTCGAATCAGTTTGAATGGCCGTTATTTTTCCATGTTACCTGTGTGCTGTTTATCGCTTTGGGAAATACTGAACCTGTTCAACTATGGTTGGCCTGGATCTTTATCGCAGGTCGCTTGATTCATAGTTTTGTGCAGATAGTGACGAACAATATTCGCTTAAGAGGTTTGGTCTTTACCATTAACTTCCTGGCGGTGTTGGCGATGTGGTTTTTTCTTCTGATATAACCTCTGAACATTATTCAGCCATCCTGCACTCAATTTCTCTTTCACATAGCTGTCGCTAAACAAAATAAAATCTTACATTTAGAAACCCGCTCCTTGTATCAAAAGCAATCTTACATGCGTAGATTGAAATAATAACGAATATTAAAAAGCATAATAAGGAATTTTCAGTGAAAAACTTACGGTTTATAGCGGGTTTATGCGTGGCATTGGTTTTGCTTTCAGGTTGCGGAATCACGCAGCACACTGCGCTGGCACAGGAAAATGAAGAGAATAAAACAATTGCTCTAACCAACGTTAATGTCATTCCAATGACGGTGGAAAACAAGGTCATTGAAAATACTACAGTTGTTGTTGTCGATAACAAAATCTCAGCCATTGGCGGAAAAATACCAAATGATGCCATGATTATTGATGGTGAAGGTAAGTGGCTTATCCCTGGCCTGATAGACATGCACGTTCACAATCTTGTAGATGGTAGTCCTGGAAATAACTACCCAACCAAAGGTGCATCAATCTTCTTCGATAACCAAGACATTATGCTGTTATACGTTGCTAATGGTGTTACGACAGCATTTGAATTGAGCGGTAGAGTTGAACACTTCGGGCAAAGAAATGAAATTATCAAAGGTGATGTGACTGGCCCAAGAATTGCGTTGGCGGCACTAATTGATGGAAGCAATGCGAGTAAGGTAGCGACAACTCCTTCCGAGGGGCGACAGGCTGTTCGAATCGCAAAAGGTGATGGTTATGAATTTATCAAGGTTTATTCAAGGCTTAACATTGAAACCTACAAAGCCATTGTGGACGAAGCTGACAAACAAGGAATGAAGGTGGTGGGGCATATACCCAATGCCTTTGAGGGTAAGACAGAAGATGCGTTCGTCCCTCACTTTGGCTTAGTGGCTCATGCAGAGGAGTTCTCAAAGCAAGCCAATGAGTTTACTGAAGAAGAAGCTTATAAGCTTGCAAGGTTGGCAAAGGTGAATGGCAGCTGGGTTACTCCTAACCTATCGAACCTGGCAAGGATTGCTGCTCAGGGACGCTCATTGGATGCAGTAAGAGAGCTGCCTAGTTTTAAATATGTACATCCATTAATGCAAGACAAATGGATTACTGCTAATCAATATAATCACGGAACCAATCCCAAAAGAATTGCTTACTATGACGAGCTGGTAGGCTTTCATATCAAGTTGGTAAAAGCCTTTAAAGATCTTGGAGTACCCATGGTAGCAGGAACGGATGCAGGCACTTCAGGCATAGTTTGGGGTTATTCATTGCATGACGAGTTGACCTTGTTGGTGGATGCAGGCTTAACCACCGAAGAAACCTTGGCAGCTGCAACAAGGTTGGCAGCCACATGGCTAGAAATTGACGACAAAGTTGGAACTGTTGAAGTTGGTAAGTTTGCGGACCTTGTGTTGCTTGATGAAAATCCTTTGTTAGATATTAATAACACTAGGAAGATATCCGGTGTGTTCTTTAATGGACGTTGGGTTGATAAAAGTCAGATTGATATCATGCTTGAAAATCTGGCTAAGAAAAACGCAGAAAATATCGGTAAAGATGAGTTTCTTTGGAGCAAAATAGGGGAGCGTTGATTGAGGCGATTAGAAGCTTATCTCTTAATGCTAAGCTGAAACTCAAAATCAGTTCGCTTCCACATCATTGCAGTTAAACCAAAATACAGCGACATCAATAAGGCGAAATTCCATTCGATGATGTTTTCAGACTGATCGGCCCAACTGACACCTGTCGCTTTAATCACTACATTGGCAATCCCTAAAACCCAATAGAGCACCATCATAGTGAATTGGATAGTTAAATAGCGTTTAATTTTTCTATCCAATGAATTGCCAAGCTTTTGTAAGCTGCGAATGCTTAACATCTGCGCAAGAATGGTCATGGCGAAATAGAGGGTGATTCCATAACGTCGCATAAACTCATAAAAGTCACCTTCGGTGCCAAGAAAGTCTGCGTACAGAACTAAAAACACAGCGCCAATGGTTCCTAGCACGAAAATTGTGATGTGCGATTTATGGGTTAGCTCTTTCAGCCAGACACTCTGTAAATACCAGAAGATAATCAGAAATGCCGCTGTCGGCATCATCAGGCCTCGAAACAAAAAGATAGCATCACCATTGCGTGCCGCGCGACTAATCGAGGTGCAGCCTTCAAAATAAGGAATGCATTCATTTGCCACGCCTTGCCACAGTCCAATAAAAAAAGCACCATGCGCGGCAATGATGGGCAGAAGACAGACTATCCAGGCGAAATGAAAAGGGCGGATAAAAACCTCCATCTATAAACACAATGATTAATCATAGAGCTGAAAAGCAGGGGAGTGCAAGGCAGCATTAATAACAAATAGTAATTAATCTGCGTTTCTATACAGTGATTGCTGTTTGAGTTATTAAGGGACTCAAATAAAAAGTGGACTTAGAAATTATCAAAATGATTATCAAGATATAAAAAAGGCGCAAATTTATGCGCCTTTGATATGGGGTTGATTTATTAACTATTAGCGACAACTGGCGGAGATAAATCCATCCCCGTCAGCATCGAGATCACCTACTGTAGTAGCATCACAATCTTCATCAATCCCTTTTGAGTCACAAATTTCTTTGTTGCCTGGAAAGCGGTTGGGGTTATTGTCGTCACAGTCATTGCCGCCACAGTGCATAGCTTCAAATCCATCGCCGTCTTTATCTTCACAGGTTTTTTCACACATTTTTTCACGCTCATAACACTTTACGCCTTTGCAGGGGCTTGTTCCCGGTCTACATTGCCCTGAACGACACATTTCTTCGCCATTACAGAATACGCCATCATTACAGTCTGAATCTCTCCGGCACTGGATTTCCGGTTCTGCATTGGCGGCGGCTTCTAAATCACTTTTTGAAGCGCAAGCACAAATATCAAAACGAAACTTTCTATTCCAACGTTCCATTTCTTTGGTTGTTCTACCGCAAGGACATTTTTGCTGCTCACAACGAACACCAGTTTCTCGTTCATATTCGTTACAAAACTTTATCGCATCTGATACTTGATCAGCGTAAACAAGCTGTGGCGCTAATAATGAAGCTAATGATATTGATAATGAAGCTATCAAAAAGATTAGTATTCTTTTCATGTTCCCTCTCCTTATTGCTGTCCGTCACAGTTTTCATCAATACCATTATTGGGTGCATCGCTGGCGCCTGGATAAATCTGTCTGCTACGGTCATTGCAATCATTACCTCTGGCTGAATAGCCTGATTGTTGTTTGCAGGCCTTCCAGGGTTTACTGCTATCACCCCAGCCATCACCATCGGCATCAAGAAAATAGGTTCCAGTAACACCCTCATCAACGTCACCATCACAGTCATTATCTATTCCATCACAAGCTTCCACAGCTCCGGGTTTTACGGCTCTGTTATTGTCATCGCAATCGTAAGGCCCGCGAAAACGGTTGTTTTGACTTGCCAGTCTTGTATTGGCCTGTGCTTGAGGTTTGACAGCGGTAGATTTCACTTTCAGATCATGAGCTTTAATTTTTTCTTGATATTCAGTGTTACTGAGCATTTTAACCTTTTGAATATCTTTGATTGCTTTTGTATTTAGTGTCGTTGAAGGTTGGATTGATTTAACTGATGTTTTCTTTATTTGTGAAGCGTTTACGGTGTTAACCGCGAGTGCTAGCAGGATAATGGCAACGTATCCCAACCCCTGAAAAATTCTAATATTCATAACGTTAGTCCTTTTCTGTCCCTGTTTTACTGTGTTTAATACTAAGAAAATTTAGCATAATGGCTCAGCTAGAACTTATAAAGCTGTCACATTAGTTCTTTTTATCCGTGGTTTCTGTGTGGTTGGGTCGCTAAATCTATGATTTACTGGGTTTAGTCTGAGTCTCCAATCAGGCTAATAAACAACACAGTGAACATCACCTAACAGTATTGCCCTTGTGCATTAATAGGGGTAAAGCGTGTCACGCTATAACAATAATTTTTTGGAGGTGTCTTTGAACGGTCCGAACCCTAACGACAAAGAGCCCATGAAGGGTTTTCCTCAGGTTGGTTTTCTTAAAAACTTTATAACATCGCCGAATATTGAGGTGGGCGACTATACTTATTACGATGATCCTGACGGGCCTGATAACTTTGAAGCCAATGTGCTTTATCACTTTCCTTTCATTGGAGACAAGTTAAAGATTGGTAAGTTTTGTGCCATTGCTAAAGACGTAAAATTTATTATGAATGGTGCAAATCATAAGGTGTCTGGTTTTTCGACCTATCCATTTTATATCTTTGGTAACGGCTGGGAGAAAGTGTTACCGGGTGAAGGTGAATTACCATACAAAGGCGATACCATTATTGGTCATGATGTCTGGCTCGGATATGAGTCTACAATCATGCCTGGCGTTTCTATTGGCAATGGTGCCATTGTTGCCAGCAAGTCAGTTGTAACGGCTGATGTTCCAGCTTACAGCGTAGTTGGTGGTAATCCTGCAAAAGTGCTTAAGCATCGATTCGATGAGACGACCATCGAGAAGTTACTATTGATTGCTTGGTGGGACTGGAGTGCTGAGAAAATCACTGAGAATCTTGAAGCTATTGTTAATAGCGATATTGAAGCGTTGAGTAAAGCTGGTGATTTGTAGATGGACTTGATTTGTTGGGTTACGAGATGAGGTCTCTAACCCAACCTATAAGAGCAGATTCCGGCTCGTAGGCCGGAATGACTAACCTTTCGGTGTTTAGACCTTGTATGATTCGTTAGTTCTAGAAGGGGTTGCCTCGGCACCCCCTTTCGGTATTTAACTATTTCAGAATATCTTGATTATGATTTTTGATAAAAGGACTTATCATAAAACCTAGGATGAATCCTGATAGTAATCCTCCGATATGAGCTGCATTATCAATATCGATCCCAAGTAGACCTACAATTATATTGAATCCAATAATGAACAAAAGTATCGGAGCGAGCGCCTTGCTTTCTTCTATTGAAACTATATTGGTAAGTGATAATGATAAATAAAGCCCAAATAAGCCAAATATAGCACCTGATGAGCCTACAATAATTAATTGGTCATTCCACCATAAGCTAATTCCGCTAGCAGCTATAGCAAGTATTATATAAAACACGATTAATCTAATTGGTTTTAGCGTAAACTCGAGTACGGCTGCAATCAAGTAAAGTAGTGCAACGTTATAAAGTAAATGGATTGCTCCTGCATGAATAAAGCTACTTGTTATCAATCTCCACCACTGACCCTCATTAAAGTTATGAATATAATTGCCGCCCCAATGTAGCAAATAGGCACTGTTAAAGTTCATTATCGTTCCATCTGAAATTGCCATGATTATAAAGACAGATATGTTCGCGATAACCAGTGTTGGGGTTGCAATAAAATCTTTACGTGGAATGAGCAACATTAACAATTCTGGTGGACCGAATTGGGTTGTTTTTTTTCTTGTTTTTAACTGTTCATATTCGTATCTATTAACATCTGCAAAATACAGAGCTAGAAGTAAGACTATTAATGATATGAGGTATGGAGTGATGAAAAATAGAGGAGTGATAATCACGCGCTCTGAAAAACTATTCTGGTGAGGTGTAAGAATAATAAGCTTTTGATTAACAGTTTCTGTATTGCTCTCGATTAAATTTACAAATACATCTTTTTCATCCGAATTATTTAACCTTGTAAGGTAAGTGAAGTTCTTCAGATTAGACTTGTTGAATTCTTCATCTGTCTCATCCATAAATTTTTGATATAGCTTACTTTTATCTTCTCTCGGTAGTTTATTGGGGATTGTTTCACTGTAATGTAGTCCATACCATGTGTTGGTATCTAAATTAATCGATTCTTCATAGTTAGCATACAAAGGCAACGCAATATAAATATGCATAACAAAATCATGTCGACCTCTTCCTTTAACTTCGAACTGATGCTCACTTTGGGTTGAGTCTCTATCTAGATAAAGATCTTCAATTGTGTAATACCTTGTTTCTTTATAGTCTTTAATCTGATTGATATTTTTTAAAGCTGTCAGTTGACCTGTTTTATCCTCCAAATACATTTGTATAAGACTTGCCGATAGTAGAAGCATAATAGAGGATAAGGTTAAAGTTATAAATTTATAATTCTCATCATTTGTATCAAACTTTAAGACTGCAAACCTTGGTCTTAAGAAAAACCAAATAAAGCCAAGAATAATGAAGCTAGGGATAATAAAGTCCATGTAAATTGGCTTAAGGTCTAATAGTTTAAACTTCATGGTTAAAAGCCAGTTAATCAAGCTTAAAACAGACAAAAGACCCAAAGAGAATACTAGGTAAGGAACAAATATGAGTTTAACTTTGGAGGTGTAACTATTGTGCATCATCAGAACTTATAGATTATTATGATATTTTTTCTGCCTGTAGTTATACCTTAACTAGCATTTTGATTCCAATAGAGTGATTCTTTTTACTCTATTACCCCTTCATGTTTCAACAACCATTCTTTTATCGCTAATCCTCCTGCGTAACCAGTTAGGGTGCCGTTAGCACCAATGACGCGGTGGCAGGGGACTATGATGGATATGGGGTTTTTACTGTTGGCGGCTCCGACGGCGCGGCTGGCGTTTTTGTTGCCGATGGCTGTTGCGAGTTGGCCGTAGTTCCAGGTTTCGCCATAGGGGATTTTGCAGAGGGTTTGCCAAACGGTTTGCTGGAAGTCTGTGCCGTTTGCTTTGATTGGTAGATCGAACTCAGCTCTTTGGCCTTTGTAGTACTCGTCGAGTTGGCCTTGGGTTTGTTCGATGATGGCATTGCTTTTGTTGAGTAGATTCTCGACCGGTACTTTTTCCCATGGTTTAAATAACACTGCTTTGAGGTGTTGGTCGTCGGCATAAATATGTACCGCGCCAAATGGACATTGTGTTTTTTGATAGTAAAGTTTTGTATTCATAAAAATGTTTCTCTTACCTTTCAAAGACTGTGCCATAGTTGCAGTGTGGCGTAGCTGCGCCAGGGTTGCCATTGACCGGTATTGGTGAGGTTATGTTTTTCCATCGCTTTTATAACGCCGAGATCTTTTTCGGGAAATGCATCGCTATCAAAGCCGCTGCGTAGTTTGATGTATTCATAAGTCCATGGGCCGATGCCTTTGATATCCAGTATGGATGATAAGTCTTCGCCATTAGTATCAAGATACCATTGAGCAAAGTTGTGTAGTGTCTGTTTGCGGCTGTTAGGCATTTTGAGGAAGCTTAATTCACCATCCACTATTTGCTGTGCCGTTGGGAACAGTTTGTACTGTTTGTTGTAATCACTACCCAGTTGTTCAATGACACTGGCGGTGTGGGTATAGGCAGCTTTAACCGAAACCTGTTGACCGAGAATGGCCTTAACTCCGGCTTCGAAGGTATTCCAGGTGGCCGGTAGTCGCAATCCTGACTTCAGCAGAGGCTGTAGATTGCTATCTTGTCCCAGAGTCTTTTCGATCACTTCCAGATCACTGTTCAAGTCCATCACGCGACGAATATGGTGAGTGACTTCCAATAGTTTGCTCATGTCACTCAGTTCAATGGTGACCTTGAATGATGAATTGGATGAATCAAACTCTGCGGTTAAAAAGCCATTAGCACCGTCCAGACTAAAAGTGCGGCTGTAACTGTGGTCAGTTACTGTTTCGATTGCGGACAGTTCTCTCTGCTGTAAAAAGTCTTGCATTAACGACCAGTCATAGGGCGGGCGATAGTGCAGTTTTAATTGAATGGCTTGTGATTCTTGCAGACTTTGCTGGTTATGCAATTTTTTCCGTAAATTACTGGGGCTAAGCTTCATGGTCGCCTTAAAGCTGTCATTAAAACGACGTACGCTGTTAAAACCTGCGATGAATGCTATATCATTGATAGGTAGTTGGGTTTGATGCAATAGCTGTTTGGCGAACATCAGACGCAAATGGTTGGCATAGATTATCGGCGAGACGCCAAGGTACTGTTGAAACAGTTTGCGCAGATAGCGGTCGCTAATTCCCATGGATTCGCTAAAATCCTGCAATGAAGTTTGGTTTAAAGCGCCAGCCTGTATTCGTGTCACGGCTTTTCTGAGTACTGCCTGGTTACCTAACCAGGCCGCAGAGAGCGGGGCGGTTTCCGGGCGGCAACGCAAACAGGGGCGAAAGCCTGCTTCTTGGGCCTGCACGGAGCTGGGGTAATAACTGACATTCTGTTCTTTAGGTGCTGGCGCAGGACAGATCGGCCGACAATAGATACCGGTGGTTTTCACAGCGACAAAAAAGGTGCCGTCAAAACGCGGATCGCGCGCCAGGCGTGCTTGCTGATAGGTTTTTAAAGTCGCCGAATTGGGCATCAAACGCCATTTGTAAGATTGATTTAGCCATATCTTAGCAGGATATGGTGAACTGAATAGCCATTTTCGGAACTGAATCGGTATTGGCAGAGACAATGCTGTACAATTAGAGCAGATGGTAATAATGCCGAATTATTAATGTTTTAAGCCGATAAAGGCTGACAGTTTAGACCAGTCAAGTTACCATTCATTATCAAAGCAAATAAGGGTAGAATATTGCCCCTTATACGCCACTAACTAACCGTTTTATAAGGCATGAGTTTGAATTTTCTAGACTTTGAACGTCCTATCGCAGAATTAGAAGCGCAAATCGACGAATTGCGCATGATGGGCGAAGACACTGAAATTAATATTAGCGAAGAGATTGAGCGTTTAAAAAAGAAGTCAAAAGACCTCACTAAGCAAATCTTCTCTGACCTAACGCCGTGGCAGGTTGCGCAATTAGCGCGTCACCCGCAGCGTCCTTATACACGCGATTATATTGAGCATATTTTCACTGATTTTGATGAGTTGGCAGGCGATCGTGCCTATTCCGACGATGCGTCAATTGTCGGTGGCCTCGCACGATTGAATGATAAGCCTGTAGTGGTTATTGGTCATCAGAAAGGCCGCGATACCAAGGAGAAAATTAGACACAACTTTGGTATGTCGCGTCCAGAAGGTTATCGGAAAGCAAAGCGTATTATGGAGCTTGCTGAGCGTTTCTCGCTACCGGTGTTTACTTTCATTGACACTCCTGGGGCTTTTCCGGGTGTCGGTGCCGAGGAACGTGGCCAGAGTGAAGCCATTGCGCGAAACCTGAAAGTGATGTCACGTCTTGAAGTACCGATTATCGCTACTGTGATTGGCGAAGGTGGTTCCGGCGGTGCTTTGGCAATCGGTGTCGGTGATCGTGTGAATATGTTGCAATATTCAACTTACTCTGTGATTTCGCCAGAAGGTTGTGCTTCCATTCTTTGGAAGAGTGCTGAAAAAGCAGAAGAAGCAGCACAAGCGATGGGGATTACCGCTGAGCGTATCAAGAGCCTGGGTCTGATCGATAATATCGTCGCTGAACCATTAGGTGGAGCGCATCGTGACTATCTGGCGATGGGCAAAAGCTTAAAAGAGCGCTTAACGAAAGACATGGATGAATTGCAAACTCTAAGTGTTGAGCAATTACTTGCTAAGCGTTACAACAAGCTGATGTCGTTCGGTACTGTCAGCGAAGAATAATTTTCTCCTATGACAAAATCAGAGCCAGTTTCTCAAAGTATTGATGAGTTTCTGGCTCTTTGCATTTCTAAATCTATCAAATTCATAGTGGTCGCATTAAGTGGTGGCGTTGACTCACTGTCCTTACTGCATGCTTTGCATTCTAACCTCAATAACTCAACTCAAAAAATCCGCTTATCCGCCGTCTATATCGATCATCAGTTGCAAGCCGATTCCAGTAAATGGGCAGTGCAGAATAGACAGTTTTGTGAGTCGTTAGCAATCCCTTTTGAGTCAGTTCAAGTTGAGGTTGATGCAAGCTTAGCCAGTCTCGAAGGTGCTGCCCGTAAAGCGCGCTATCAGGCATTGTCCAAATTTGTCAGTGTCCAACAAACCTGTTTGGTCACTGGTCAGCATTTAAATGATCAGGCTGAGACCTTCCTGTTGCAGTTGTTTCGTGGTGCGGGTAGCAAGGGTTTGGCATCTATGCCAAAAGTTATTCGGTTTGCAAAGGGCTATCTGGCTCGACCGCTGTTGGCAGTGACCAGAGAAGCGCTGGAAGCTTACTGTCATTCTAATGGGTTAAAAGCGATTGAAGACCCGACTAATCAAGATACGGATATTCGACGCAATTTTGTGCGCCACGAGCTGATGCCTCTTATTGAACAAAAGTGGCCACAGGCTTCTAAAGTCATTGCTAGTGCCAGCCAGATTCAGGCTGAGAACCAGCAGCTTTTAGATGAACTGGCAGCGATTGATTTCGAAAGCTGTTATGAGGTGCAACATCACTCATTGGTGTTAGCAGAAGTAAGGCAGTTAAGCCCGCAGCGAGTTAGAAACCTGTTGAGGTATTGGTTAGAAGCCTGTGGCGCTAACATGCCAAGTCAGGTATTGCTGGAGCAAATTCAAACGCAAATGCTTGATGCAAAGGAAGATGCCAATCCTGTGATTGAATTAGTCAACGGCTCAATCAGGCGCTTTCGCGAGGCTCTATATTGGGTCACCGTCACAGCTCCGGATTACTCAGGACTTGAGTTGAAATGGCCAGCTAACTCGGATCTGTTTCTAAACAAACAGCTGTTAATTCCCTTGGAGTGGTTACAACAAAACTATCCACACTTGGTGGGGAAAGAGTTAATCGTCAAAGGTCGACAGGGAGGTGAGCGCATCAGGTTTGAAAAGAGAGGGCAAAGTGTCTTACTAAAAAACTATTTTCAAGAGCGAGGTATTCCGCCCTGGTCACGGAGTCAGGTACTACTATTAGAAAAAGACAATGAGATTTGTGGGGTTTATTGTGAGTCTTCTGAGTAAAGTTGCTTGCTCCAATCCTTTTTGAGGAAGCGCTCAGCAATTAGATAGTTGATTAGAGCATCGAAGTTTCTAGTTTCCTCAGGAATAATATATTCAGACTCAACCTTGTCACAATGAAGAACTATTTCAACCTGCTCAAATATAATACCTTGCTTTAGTCTAGGCGTGGCTGAAGTTAAGTGACCAAGCTCTATCTTTTTAATCGGTTGTTCATTTTTGCTAATACTGAGTAAATTAGAATTTAAGTCGAGGCAAAAAATATCTTTGCCATGCCTAATTCTGAAAGCGACATTTTTTAAGTAATTGTATATTGCAGATGAGGATATCATGATCTAAAAAATCGTATTCAGCTTTTCGACTGTCCAACCATGATGTTTGGCCCATTGACCAACAATCTCTTCATCAGCTTTTTGATCTAATGCTCTAAATCCTGTTTGCTTATTATTTAAAGCGTCATCAATAGCAATATTGTGTGCGTAGAAAATCGGATCAAGAAACTCCATCAGAGTCGGTTCTTTGAGAATAAAATTAACCGGTTTTTTATCAGCTAAAACCTCGCTTGCTTCAAAAGCAAAACCAAACTCATCTTCAGCGCCAGCATTGGCTAGTAACTTGTTTTTAAACGCTCCCGAGTGATAATTATCACTGATAATGTCCTTCAGTCCTGTGGCGGTAATGATCAGGTCGCTAGCTTCAGCGGCATGTTCAATCAATTGAGATTGCTTGGCATCAACACTTTGATAACCGCGTTGCTCTATTAGTGTTAAACGCTCTCTGTCGGCTTCGGCAATAATGATGTTGGGTGTGATTTTAGAGAAGTAGTAAGCGATGCCAATGCCAACTTTACCATAGCCAAAAATCAAAATATTCTTGTTGGTTAAGACTATGTTGGCGATTTGTGTAATGGCACGATAAACCCCTTCGCCAGTGCCTAAGCAGGTTTCCAGACATTTCAATCGAGTATCATCCACTGACACAATCGGAACATGAAATTCTTTGTGCTGTTGGTAGCGCATGGCACCAGTGCGTGTAAGTTCAACAATGCCCTTGCGTGCATAACAGGAGTCGACCAGCTCAGCACCACAGTCCAACAAGAAATCAAACTCACCATTGACGAATTCCAATGGCACATAATGCACATTCTCATTGGCTAGAACTTTGATGGTATCTTTGTCTTCGGTCATAAAGCTGGGATTGGTCACGACGATATCTGCGCCCGCCGCTTTCAAGCACGCAATCTTCATTAAGGTGGTTTGAGTTAAGGGAACATTATGCGCGATGGTAAAGCCTTTATAGGGCTGCTTAGCCCGATAGTCAGCCAGCATCTGATGCATAAAAGGTGCAACCTCAGGCGGGTAATGCGCAAATAAATCATCAAAGCTGTTCATCAGGTATTAGTCTTCTTGTGAAGATGGCTCGTAATCAAAAAAGTCGAGAATATTGTGTTTCTGCTTCATCGCATCTTGATAGCCAAGCTCGATTAAATCGCTAGTGAAGGATTTATCAAACAACAAGTAACTTAAAATACTTTCACCGTTTTCATCGTCAACGCCTATGCGCTTGAAAAAGAAACGTAAACCACGTGGTAGATTTTTAAAATATTGGCCGGCAAGCTCCATTGGATCAATGCTGGGAGAAATGATAAAGGTATCAACCTGTTTTAATGTTAATTGTTCGCGGACTATGTCACGCTCAGGAATATGTGCCAATAGTTCATTAACCCGCATCATCCGTTCGATATCACTTTCCAGGCTGTCGATAAAGATACTGTCCAGCAGGTGACCACTGATGTCGCCTATCGAAGGAATTTTTATTTTATGGTCAACTTCTCCGCGTAATGGCTCAACGGTTACCACAAACAGTTTATTGGCGCCTAAGTGGAGGGTGGGGCTTAGCGGCGTTAAAAAACGCATTGAACCATCACCAAAATGAATATCATTGATTGGTTCAGACGGAAAAATCATGGGGATCGCAATCGAGCCCATCAGGTGCGACATAGTTAAGTCTTCAGCTTTGCCAAAACGGCGAAAGCGTTGCCATTCTACTAAGTCTGGCAGTCCTTGAAAGAAGCTGACGGAGTCGCCGGTATTATAGTTATAGGCTGTGATACATGCGGCATCCAGATGGCCATTATTGATATTGTCACGGATATCATCGAAGCGAATTGCTTTAGTTAATAAGCCGCGTAGAGGCTCGTTATCAAGCAAAGCCAAAGGTTTTTTGAGCTGGCTGGCAGGTCGTATGATGTTCCAGAACCAGCGAAAGGCATTACCGAGTAACTGAGATAACTTAGTGTGGTAGACCTGTTCGGGAGTTAAGTTGATCCAGATCTGTTCCAGTCGCTTGATACCTTCATCAAAACGGTGGCTGTGTTCAGCAACTGCACAGGAGTTGATTGCTCCGGCGGAAGTGCCACTAACAATTCGAAAAGGGGATTGCTCGGGTTGCTCTAGAATTTCTGAAACAGCTTTTAAAACGCCCACTTGATAGGCGGCACGCGCACCACCACCACTTAGGATTAATCCTGGAATTGAGGCGTTATCAGTCATTGATACTTAAAGTGCCCAGCGCTTGCGCAAGGCGGCATAAACTTTATTGGGATATTTTGCTCTGCCGCGAGAACCATTATAGCGACCTAGTGCATAAGTCAGGTTACCTTTTTCCATATCCAGATAGAGTTTAAGGATATAGCAGCCATACCTGACATTGGTCTCCATATCAAAAAGCGAGTCTTTTTGATGACCGATCTCATCTTTCCAGAAAGGCATGATCTGCATTAACCCACGAGCATTGGCGACCGACAGGGCATAGCGATCGAAGTTACTTTCCACTTCCATAATGGCCAGCACCAGTTGAGGATCAACACCGGTTTGGCTGGCATAGCGATGCACCAGCGTCAGAATTTTTAGGCGTTCGTCTTCGGGGATATGAGGGGCTCGACGCTTGAGTCGTCCCGACATGTCCTTCATCCAGACTTCGGCATCATAGCGATCAACAAAATGATTCTCGGCTTCCATCAGAGCTTTTAGCTCATCATAGAAAGCTTGGTTTGGTCGCTCTTGAGCCTGGCCGATTCCAGTGAAACCAGCCAAAGCGACAAGAGCAATAACGATAATAGTTCCTTTGAGTGTCATATTGCTTAACGTCATAGCACTTATTGTTGTAACAACCCTTGCATATAATCTACAACATTTTCTACGCTGACGTCATCTTTAGCAGTGTTTTGGCGGTTCTTATATTCGATAGTTCCGTTCTCCAATCCACGTTCGCTGACCACTAAACGGTGAGGAACACCAATTAATTCCATATCAGCAAACATAACCCCCGGGCGTTCTTTGCGATCATCAAATATCACATCAATGCCAAGGGCCTGTAGATCCTGATACAGTTGCTCAGCAACCTGTTGAACTTGCTCCGAGCGATGCATATTCATTGGAATAATCGCAATCTGGAAGGGCGCGATAGCTTGTGGCCAGATGATTCCGCTGTCATCGTAGTTTTGTTCAATGGCTGCGGCAACAATACGCGACACTCCAACACCGTAACAACCCATTGCTAAAGTAACGGCTTTGCCGTTTTGATCGAGCACTTTGCAGTTCATGGCTTCCGAGTACTTTGTGCCAAGTTGGAAGATATGGCCGACTTCAATTCCGCGTTTTATTTCTAGAACACCTTTACCATCGGGGCTAGTATCTCCGGCAACAACGTTACGAATATCCATGACCTCGTTGATCTGGGCATCACGTTGCCAGTTAGCGCCTGTGAAATGGAAGCCAGTGTCATTGGCGCCACAGACAAAGTCACTCAGTACCGCCGCATCACGATCCACTATGATAGGAATATCTAGACCAGATGGTCCAACCGAGCCGGCGTCGCAACCTGCCACAGACTTAACCTCTTCATCAGAAATCAGCTGTACCGGCTCTGCGACTAACGGATGTTTGCCAGCCTTAATTTCATTAAGCTCATGGTCACCACGTAAACATAAAGCCACCACTGGATTGTTTTCGTCTTCACCCACCACTAATAAGGTTTTTATCGTTTGATGTGGTTCCACTTTCAGTAATTCACAAACCTGTTTAATGGACTTAGTATTCGGGGTTTCGACTTTGGTTAAATCCTGGGTCGGGGCAGCAGCTTCATTTTGTGGCGCGAGACTCTGCGCTTTTTCAATATTGGCGGCGTAGTCACTTTCTGTACTGAAAGCAATCGCATCTTCGCCTGATTCTGCTAACACATGGAACTCATGTGAGTTGCTGCCACCGATGGCACCGGTATCCGCCAACACTGGACGATAATCCAAGCCAATACGCTCGAAAATATTACAGTAGGCCTGATGCATCACCTGGTAGGTCTTTGACGATGACTCTTCGTCAATGTGGAATGAGTAGGCGTCCTTCATCAAGAATTCGCGTGCTCGCATGACGCCGAAACGAGGGCGTACTTCATCACGGAACTTGGTCTGGATTTGATAAAAACTTGCTGGCAGTTGCTTGTAGCTATTAATCTCGTCGCGAATCAAGGCCGTAATGATTTCTTCGTGGGTTGGGCCCAGGCAAAAGTCGCGACCATGGCGATCTTTAAAGCGAAGCAGCTCAGGACCAAACTGATCCCAGCGGCCTGATTCTTCCCATAGTTCAGAAGGCTGTACGCCAGGCATTAATAATTCTATGGCACCAGCTTTGTTCATTTCATCTCGAACAATGGCTTCGACTTTACGCAATACGCGCAAACCGGTGGGCAGCCAGGTGTACATGCCGGAAGCAATTTTGCGGATCATGCCGGCACGGAGCATTAATTTATGGCTAATCAGCTCGGCGTCGCTTGGATCTTCTCTTTGTGTGGAAAGTAAGTATTGGCTACTACGCATCAGTCACTCGTTGTTGTCATTATCAAAATCATAGAGGGCGTCTATTGTAGCAAGCTTTACAGGGGCTCAAAAGCGCCTTTGATAGATAAAGTGAATTGCCAATTGTTCAAAAAACATACTATTATGGTGATAGGTCTTTTATAGGAGGCTTGTATGAAAACACTACCTTTAGCTCTGGCTGTTACTGCATTTGCAGTATTGGCAACAGGGTGTAACTCTACCTCTTCCCGTTATGCCGCAGCGTCTGATGATGACGAATACGTGTATGTTATTGACTGGCAGAAAGTTTATCTGGTCGAAAAAGCGGCGCGTGAAGGTAACGCTAATGTGGATACTGTTTGGATTAACTATCCTAAAAAGCGTGTTAAGAAGAGTGATTTGGCTAGTAAACAATAGTAATCCGAGACACGAATGATATTTTGCATATTTTGCAAATAGAAATTCGTTAAGATTATTGATACAGGCTGCGCGAGCATTTGCTCACGCAGGGGAGTTTTTACTTATTAAAAGTTAGTACTTCATGTCAGTGCAAGCGTTTCCCGCCCACCCAGGTCTGCAAAACGTTCACATCATCCAACAACTCTGGTTCAACTGAGAAAACATCTCGATCAATCAGAATGAAATCTGCTTTTTTTCCAGCCTCAAGACTACCAATCTCATCTTCCCAAAAGCCGGAATAGGCAGCATCGATGGTAAACGCTTTTAAAGTCTCGGCTCGATCAAGCTTTTCGTTGGGTAACCAGCCACCTTCTGGTTGGTTGTCGCTGTTCTGACGAGTTACAGCAGCATGTATACCCAGAAAGGGGTTAGCTAACTCAACAGGAAAGTCCGAGCCAGCAGCGATCAGCACATTATGCTCACGCATTTTGCGCCAGGCATAAGCACCTTTTAAACGCTCATCACCTAAACGATCGCCCGCCATATTCATATCGCTGGTAGCATGTGTCGGTTGCATTGAAGCGATAATATTCAGTTCGGCAAAGCGCGGAATATCTTCAACCGCAACCACTTGAGCATGTTCGATGCGATGACGAAGCACATCAGCAGATTGCTTTTCTGGTAATTTGGCAAAAGCATCTAGTACCAGGCGGTTAGCCGCATCGCCAATGGCATGCACATTGGCCTGAAAGCCGTATTGAGTAATCAGACTTAAATCTGCTGCAAGTTTCTTTTCAGTGGTAAGTAAAAGTCCTTTGTTATCAGGATCGTCAGAATAGGGAGCTAGTAACGCAGCACCGCGACTCCCTAATGCGCCATCGCTGTATAATTTTACTGAGCGGAATTTTAAAAAAGGAAGCTCAATTTTGCCCATTTCGAGCATGGCTTTAAGACGCGGGTCGCTACCACTTAGCATGCCGTAAAGACGGACAGGTATTTGCTGTTGCTTAGCCATTTCCAGCATCAGTTTATAGGTTTCGAAATCGACACCTGCATCATGCACCGATGTGATACCCAGTTTAAGCATGTGATCAAAAGCCAGCTCTAGTGCTGTTCGACGCTCCATCGCATTTAATTCTGGAATGTTACTTTCTACCAGCCCCATGGCTGCGTCAACTAACACGCCAGTTGGTTCGCCCTGGTCATCTTTAATGATTTTGCCACCTGCGGGATCAGGGGTGTCTTTGGTAATTCCTGCAAGCTCTAATGCTTTTGAGTTAGCCCAGCCTGCATGACCATCAATGCGACTAAGCCAAACAGGGCGGTCGTTAATTATGGTGTCTAGCATGTTCTTGGTTGGGAACTCTTTTTTTGCCCACAGCACCTGATTCCAGCCACGCCCCTGAATCCAGCGCAGTTCGGAATTGACTTTGGCATAGTCTTCGATTGTTTGCAGGGTTTGTTCCAGTGAATCGATGCCTCGCAAATCGACACGCATTAAATTCAAGCCCAGACCTAATACGTGACCATGGGCATCGGTTAAGCCTGGTAATAAAGTCGCACCTTTGCCATCAATAGCAATGCTGACTTTGGCAGTATCGGCCAGCGCTTTATGGGAGCCATAAGCGATAACGGTATCTTTTTCAAATAATAGGCTATCGAATTGCACCAGCTCGCCATCAGCAAAAGTATAGCCTTTAACGTTATGAATCAGGGTCGGGAGAGCCTGAGCCACTGTGAGGAGACTTGAGGTCATTAACAGGGCAAAGCCCAGAATCCATTTGGTCATACGCATATTGAAATACATCAGTCAATTAAGGTAGTAGCACTTTAGTCTATTTTTAGAGCACGATAAAGAGTCTATGAGCAGGGTTCTGCTGACTGTTGTCGCAAAAAGTTCATCCTGGTGTCGCGAGTCTGTCATTGTCGGTTGATATAACGATGCTGAGATAAAAGAGGTGAATTATGCTAAAGCAAACAACGGTTATCAAAGACCAGACAACTAAACTGCACAGTAAGATCGAATTAAATTATCAGTCGATTATGCTGGAACTGGCACAGAATCTGATACGGAAACCCTCCATTACTCCTTCTGACCAAGGATGTTGTGATCTGATTGGTGAGCGCTTGCAAGCTATCGGTTTCAAGTTAGAGTTCATGAATCAAAATCGGGTATCCAATCTTTGGGCAAAGCGTGGTGGAGGGCGTCCTGTCGTGGTGTTTGCTGGGCACACTGATGTGGTGCCGCCTGGCCAGAATGCAAAGTGGGACACACCGGCTTTTATCCCAGTCATTAAAGATGGCTACCTGCATGGTCGAGGTGCATCTGATATGAAAGGGAGTCTGGCGGCAATGGTGGTAGCGGTGGAGCAGTTTGTTTCCCTTTATCCGGAGCAGCAGGGCGCCATTGGTTTTATGCTGACGAGTGACGAAGAAGGTATCGCAGTCGAAGGCACAAAACATATAGTTGATAGCTTACTGGCACGCAATGAAGTCATTGATTGCGCCATTGTTGGTGAACCAACTACTGAGAAGCTTTTGGGTGATTCGATTCGGATTGGGCGTAGAGGCTCGATTAACTGCAAAATCACCCTACACGGCAAGCAGGGACATGTTGGCTACCCTGAGCAACTCATTAATCCTATCCATAAATCATCGCGCCTAATTCATAAACTGTCTTCCAAACGCTGGGATATGCCGAGTCGTTTTTTCCCATCTACCAGCTGTCAGCTTGTAAAGGTCCATTCGGAAAGTGGAGCCATGAATGTGACTCCAGCAGATCTGGAGCTATGGTTTAACTTTCGATACTCACCTAGAAACAGCTTTTCAAAAATCAAAGCCTATGTTGAGAAGAAGATAATCAAATATGACCTTAAAGCGGATATTGAGTGGGACCATGAAGCAGAACCTTATCTGACTAAACGAGGTTCATTACGTAAAAGCCTGCAAAAAACCATTCAGAAAGAATGTGGTTTAAAACCAAAGTTAACCACGGGTGGCGGGATATCGGATGGTCGTTTTATCAAGCAAATCGCCAGGCAGGTCATTGAGCTTGGGCCGAGCAATAAAACCATTCACCAGGCCAACGAGCGAGTCAGTGTTGCTGAGTTGGATCAGTTACGACACTTGTATTTTAAATTATTAGAAGACCTGCTGCTTAAATAGCAGCAGGATGAGTTGGGTTATCGAGCTAAGTTAACTGGTTTAATCGATATAGCGTTTGCGTTTCTTATCTTTTAATTTCAACAAGTCAATCCACACCACACTATCAATACAGTCCCCAAAAGCAGGGTCCGACCCGAAGTCATGAAACTCGACACCGCCTTCAACGCAAAGGTCGCTGTACTGTTTAAAGAGAGTCGGGACGCTGCAACCCTGTTTGGCGAGTTCCGACTTTAATACGGCAAAAGCTTCCTTTTCATCAAGATGATTGAACAGCTTTTCAAGCTTAGCTTTTTGTACTGGTTTGATGCGATAGGCATTGAAAGAGCGTGCTAGCAATAGTGGAGCGCCATAAAATTTCTGGTAGAAATAAATGATCAGATCTTTGGCAAAGGCAGGATAGTCATTGCTCAGACTAATTGGCCCAAACAGATAGCGCACGTGCGGATTTTCGCGTAAATATGCGCCAATCCCAAACCACAAATAATCGAGGCTACGCTTGCCCCAGTATCGTGGCTGGACAAAACTTCTACCCAGCTCCATGGCCATCGGGAACTTCTGTCGCAGTTGATCTTCGTATCCAAACAGGGTTTCGGAATAAAGCTCTTGATCAGTTTCAAGCCGGTTGATGTCGGCTATACGATAACTACCGACAATTTCTAGATCCTGCTCATCCCACAGTACGATATGCTTATAGTAGTAATCAAACTTATCGATATCACGGCGGTTACCCGTGCCTTCGCCTACCCTCCGAAAAGCGACTTCTCGAAGACGACCAATTTCGCGAAGCAGAACAGAATCAATGGTATTTTCAAGCAGGTAAATCTTTTTACCGTCATGGGTTTGACCAATCAAACGGCAGCGGCTGAGCTCTTCTTTGAGTAACTGCTTCTTTTCAGGGTGAGCAATCGACTGTTCTGTTTCAAAAAGGCCACTCTTGTTTTTTTTCAAACCATAAAGGTGCTCTTTGAAGCGAGCAATGCTGTCCTTGCTGGCTGGCGACATGCCGCTAAATGAAGCGTAGGGTATTAATTTGCCGACTTTCAGGGGTAGCGTTAGTGAGGCATGTTTGAACATTTCACGCACTAACAACAAAGCGCTGACTGGTTTGGCAATCAGCGATAACCCATAAAAAAACTTAGAGTTTTTGCCGCCAACATGAATCGGTAAAATAGGCGCTTTCTTCTGTTTAGCCATACGCAGAAAACCCGAATGCCATTTGCCATCGCGCACACCTTTGATGGACAAGCGCGAAACCTCACCCGCAGGGAAGAATATGACTGCTTGTTCATCGTCCAGTGATTGGTGGATTTGCTGAA
>Ga0209692_10000899_pt1 | contig 49828 bp, 79 predicted proteins | sample tdDd472_FD_187129 | JGI IMG/M metagenome (GOLD analysis project Ga0209692, IMG submission 187129) | Marine sediment microbial communities from the Atlantic coast under amendment with organic carbon and nitrate - tdDd47.2 (SPAdes)... | ecosystem: Environmental > Aquatic > Marine > Coastal >... | reverse complement strand
AGGATCACTTTGACCGCGCCCAAGCCCTCCAAAGCCTAGCTGACGCGGATCGTGACCTGTTATGACCTTCCCGCTACCCATATGGTGCTGCACATACATCAAGCGAGGCCGGGAGTTTTGCATAACGCTACCCGGCACCGATCCCGAGCAGCTCGTGGAGGATAACAAACACCTGTTGCGCGGGCTAAGGGTGGACGGGCGATTAGTGGCTGAGTATCCGGCTGGAAATGCCAAGCGTTAGGTTTTTTTGATAGGTATGTCGTTTTTATGTTGACGCGCCATACGGCTTGGCGTAGTGTGGGTTTAACAGATAGGAGATAGACAGATGGCTACCAACAAAATAACTCGCTTGTTCATTAAAACCCCGCAGGAAACCGGCTACACATTTAAGTTGGTAGCGGAATATGAAAGCGGATCGTGTTCTGATTTTGGTGACGTGCAGACTGAAAGAGGCGCAAAGATGATGTTGACACGTAGATCCAAGCAATTTGGTCTAACTAAGCAGAAATGCGGAATGGAAGCGGTTTGACTAGCCTCACTAAGCCCCGCCCTAACCGGCGGGGTTATTTGCGTATAAGCCACTAAATATGCTACCCATAATGCAACTAGGGGGTAAAACCTGAATGCAGGTTGAGGTATTTTGATGGCTAACACAATTCCAGATCATCCAACTAAGTTTAAGCCGGGGCAGTCTGGCAACCCCGGAGGCAAGTCTAGCGAACACCGTAAGGCCGAAATCAAGGCCGCTGAACTCGCCGCTATGGTGCAGGCCGATTTGGTGGAGGCGTTGTATAATACGTTGCAGCAGGCGGAGGGCGATGAGGCTAAACTTGGCGCTATCAAGGCGGACGTTCTAAAGCTACTCAAAGACAGCCAAGACCGTGGCTTCGGATCGCCCCAACAGCACATCGACAACACGTCTAGCGATGGCAGCATGACGCCAGCCGCCAACTCTGGGGACGCTGTACTGGAAGCGCTCAATAGAAAACACGCTCAGAATACACCTGAGAGCGAAGGAGAGGGCGCTTAGAGCGCCAACTCTGCAAAATATGACCCAACCCCTACCCCCGGAACAGATAGCCACTCTACGGGCCGATTTCTTGGAGTTCGCCAAATACATGTTTAAGGCCCGTCGCGGGTCCGACATGAAGGAGGCGCAATTCCATGTTGATCTGTGCAATGCGCTAGAGCGATGCGTAACCGGGCAGTCAAAACGTCTTATCATTAACATCCCGCCGCGATCTGGTAAAACAGAACTCGCGGTAAAGACGTTTATGGCATGGTGTATGGGGAATTGGCCGGATAGCGAGTTTATTCATTCCAGTTATTCAAAGACCCTCGCATCATCCAACACCGCCGAAACCCGCGCCATGATGCAGCATGAGGCATACGCGGCTGTATTTGGTGAACCTAGCCTGAGAACGGATAGCAACGCCAAGGATAACTTTAAGACGGTACAAGGCGGTACGGTTTACGCCTCCGGTGCCGAGGGTTCTATCACTGGCTTTGGTGCGGGCAAGATGCGCGACACGTTCGGCGGCGCAATAATTATCGATGACCCGCACAAGCCCGGAGAGGCTAATTCCGACACCATGCGCAGAAACGTGCTGGATTGGTTCTCTGCCACCATGGAAAGCCGCCTCAATAACCAGAACGCGCCTATCATCGTTATCATGCAGCGCTTGCACGAAGAGGATCTGAGCGGGTGGCTTTTGGATGGCGGTAACGGCGAAGAGTGGGACCACCTGTGCATTGAGGCTATCAAGCCCAACGGCGAAAGCTTCTGGCCTGACAACTCAAACTTTACGCTAGACACCCTGCGCCGGAAAGAGAAAGCCAACTCTTACGTTTTCGCGGGGCAGTATATGCAGCGCCCTGCACCTATCGGTGGCGGTATCCTAAAGGACGCATGGTGGAAGTATTGGAGCGATACGCCAGTATCTGGTGCCGTTGTGTTACCCAAGCTAATCAATCGCACGATCTATGCCGATACCGCACAAAAGACCAAAGAGGAAAACGACTATAGCGTGTTTCAATGCTGGGGGGCAGATCGTGAAGGCCGCAAATACCTATTAGACCAGATCAGAGGAAAATGGGAAGCGCCCGATCTGCTGGTGCAGGCCCGCGCCTTCTGGAAGAAGCACAAGGCCATATCAAGTAAGGATAGGGGCTATCTGCGGTCTATGAATGTAGAGGACAAGGTAAGCGGGACAGGGCTGATCCAGACCCTATCCCGTGAAGGCATCCCGGTTAAAGGCATCAAGCGCAACATTGATAAGGTAACTCGCGGACTAGATGCAGCGCCTATGGTTGAGACTGGCAATGTGTTCCTGCCGATAAATGCAGACTGGCTCAGTGCGTTTATTGCAGAGGCCAGCGCGTTCCCCAACGGCAAGCATGATGACCAGTTGGATGCTGCATTTGATGGGATCACCGATGTCCAAGCTGGTAGATCATGGGTGGGAGCCATATAGCCTTGAAATGTGATACACTAATCACCATATAAAACGGGCTAGGGAGGCGTTGGAGCGCCTGCGGCCTAGCCCTAACCACAGCGAGACAGGAGATATATCGCTATGACTAAGATACATATGACATCTAAGTGGAGTGAAGTCAAGCCGGAGGGCTTCTATGTTTACTTGCATAGGCGCGCTACGGATGGGGGCGTTTTCTACGTTGGCAAGGGTAAGGGTGATCGCGCTTGGCGGAAAAGTTACCGCAGCAAGTATTGGTGTAGAGTTGCCGCCAAGCACGGCGTTACTGTCGAAGTAGTTGATGGTGGATTGTCTGAGGATGATGCTTTTGATGTTGAGTGCGGGCTTATAAGAATTCACGCAGACACCATATGTAATTTGACAACCGGAGGCGAGGGGAGGAGCGGAAGGCCGCAGACCGAGGCGCAGAAGAAGGCAGCATCAAGGGCCACATCTAAGCCTGTAAAATGCAGCAACGGAATGGAGTTCGAAAACATAGCGGGTGCTGTGAGGTGGCTTAGGGCAACAGGACATGACAAGGCGTGCTCGACAAACATAAGCGCGGCGTGTAGGTCGGCGTCAACAAAGCGCTTGCCGTGTTCCGCAAATGTCAGACCGTCAATGGAAATATCCCAGTCTCCAATCTGGACCCAATCCTTATCCCACGTCGGCTCTCCATCAATATCCATCGCGGGGCCAATATACACAAAGTCCGGCGCTTTAGTCATTGGTGGGTTCCTTTTGTGCGAGCAAAAATAAGCGCTGTTCTAGCCATCATTTCAAGGTCAATTTGGTGAGAACTCATGCGGCCATGAGCATAGTACGGGATTGTGGCTGAAAGTCCATCCTCTGATACTTCCAAATCGCCCTCAATCACCTTGATATCCTCGGCTAACTCCAAGCACAAATATTTAACTTCCTCTTCTGTGTACATCTCTCTCATTCCTCCATTCATTACATGCCGCGATGGGTTGGGTTAATTCCTGTGGTCCTTTGATTTAGGTTTGGACCTACGTGCCTTATTAGATTGGTAGCGACTGACAGCCTTAGTGCAGGACTTGCCCTTTCGTTTGTTGCCGCCGCCACAACAACGGCACAACGGTCGAATGCCATTATGGTTGCAAGCGTTAATGCGTTCTGAGTTCCCGCTATCCATTCCACATCCTCCATATATCCTGCACCACACATACCCGCCTATTTGCGGCGTGTCAACACCCCATTTACAATCACCACCATGACGCACCTCATCAATGACACATTCACGGCACTAGCGGGCGGCATGACGCCAACACGCAGCAAGTTTCAGGCTGCGGGCTATACGGCTACGGAATACACAGATCAACAGCTATTGGCTGCGTACAACGGTTCTGGGCTTGTGTCCCGCGTGGTAGATATGCCCGCCAGTGACGCTACCAGGATGTGGCGCGAATGGCAGGCTGAGGCGGAGCAGATCACCGCTATCGAGGATGTGGAGACGCAATTCAACGTCAAGGATGCCTTGAACGATGCGCTAATTGATGCGCGCCTGTTTGGCGATGGGTATATCTTTATCGACGACGGGACAGATACGTCAGAGCCTCTTGACCCTGATCGGTCTCGTGGGCTGCGATTTGTGGTTAAGGTGGATCGCTGGCAGATCAGTGAAGGCACATACGAATATGACCCTCTGAGCGAGTTCTATAATCGCCCGTCCTATTATGACCTGTTAGGCGGTGATACTCAGCTTTTGCAGATCCACCCTAGCCGCATTGTGCATTTGGTGGGCCGTAAGCGTAAATCCTACAACACCATGTCAGGCCGCATGGGGCAGTCTATCCTTGCGCCGATTATGGATAGCCTAAAGGGCTTTGACGCGGTGATGGCTAACGTGGCTGATATGACCATGGAGGCCAAGGTTGATGTGATGAAAATTCAGGGGTTGATGCAGAAAGTCACTGACCCTAACGAATTGGCTGCGCTTCAAGCCAAGCTGCAATTGGCAATGTATACCAAAGGGACAAACGGCGCACTTATCCTCGATATGGAGGAAGAGGATTGGCAGCAGAAACAGATGGGTTTCGCTACCCTGCCAGACATTATTGATCGTTTCCAAATGGCGGCTTCAGGTGATGCCAAGGTTCCGCGTTCTCGATTGTTCGGTGTGCAGACTGGTGGCCTTGGGGATGCTGGTAAGTCCGACACGCAAGACTACTATGACGGCATCAAGGCGATGCAGGAGAACGAAATCCAGCCCGCTCTAAAGGTACTGGACAAAATGATTGTCAAGACCGCGCTGGGCCGTATACCCGATGAGGTTCATTACAATTGGCGGTCACTGTATCAGGCTGAGCCTAAGACGCTTCAAGAGATTGGCGAAAAGATCACCAAGCGTTACGTTGATTTGGTCAGCGCTGGTATCTATCCAGAGGTATTGGCGTATGAGCAGGTGACTAATGAGCTGGTTGAAGCTGGTGTAGCACCTGGGTTGGAGCAAGCGGCGGCTGACTATGCGGAAGCTATACAGGCGGGTGATTTGGATGATGATCCAGAAGAGGATACACTACCAGCATGATTAAATTCACTGATAAAGCCGAGATCGGCAAGCGTTCGACAAAAGATGGCTACCTTGTGGCTATGTCAAAGGTTGCGCGAACTGGCGTACAGGATTACCGCGCGTATGAGCTTGGTATCGTTGGCAGTCACATCGTTCGGGTTAATCGGCCTGAACAAGAGGTGTTTGCAAAGGACGCAATGGCAAGTCTGACCCATGCGCCAGTGACCATCAACCATCCCTCTGAAATGGTTGACGCAGACAACTGGAAAGACCTTGCTGTTGGCGAGGTTGGTGAGGGTGTGCTGCGCGACGGTGAATGGCTTGCTGTGCCTTTGATCGTGAAGGACGCGAAAGGAATTGACGCTGCTGGATCAACCCATAGCGAAATCAGCATGGGTTACACGGCAGAGCTAGTCGATGCACCGGATGGTGCTGACTATGACTTGGAGATGAAGAATATCCGTTTTAACCATTTAGCCCTTGTGCCTAAAGGTAGAGCCGGATCGGAAGCCCGTATCGGTGACGATGCGGATCAATGGGGCGCGACCCCGACAACTGCAACTAGGGATCATGAAATGAACATGAAAGCTATCGTTGTTGGTGATGAGGCCGTGAATGTCCCGGCTGATGTTGCTGACAAGATTACCGCTGCACTTGATGCGGCAAATAAGGCCGTGGCGGATCTTACCGCTACCGTTGAATCCCGTGACACCACCATTGGCGAACTGAAGGCTGAGAACGCCGAGACCGCCAAGAAAGTAATGTCCGATGCTGATATTGCCGCCGCTGTCGTGGCCCGCAAGGCTGTGACTGACAAGGCCGCTGAGTTTATCGACGGGTTCGAAGATAATGGGCAGGCACTGGCTGACATCAAGCGCGATGCTGTCAAGGCATATCACGGCGATGAAGCTGCGGCTGCCGATGTTACTGATGCTGAGATCAATGGTATCTTCCGCGTAATGAAGGCAGATAAGGTCAATGACGCCGCGCGTGAGGCTATGAAAGAAGGTAAAAAGAAGTCCGAGCAGAAAGGTAGCTGGGATTTCATTAAGAAGCAAAAGAAAGGTGATAAATAATGGCTATTCTTACTGAAGCCAATCGCACCGCTGAGTTCCTGCAATCTGAGGCTAATGGCTATCGTTCGCGATCCACTGCGCAGTTTGACAGCACTACCGATTGGGCTGGCGCTGCTATCCCGGCGGGTCAAGTTTACGCTGTTGTCGGTGGCGTAACTGTCGCGTGGGACGGCGATGCTGTTGATGGCTCCGAAGATGCTGCGGGCATTCTGTTTGAAGCTGTAGACGCCGGTGATGACGTAGAGCGCACGGTAGTAACGCGTGACGCAGAGGTTAAGCGATACAAGCTGACCGCAGATGGCACTAATGCTGAACTTGATGCGACGCTTCTGGCGCTTGGCATCATTGTTCGCGATTAATAGGAAGGACTATTAACCATGGCAACCATGGACGTATTTAAGGCAGACGCCTTTAGCATGATGGAGCTTTCTAGCACCGTCGATAATATGGACTACAACCCGCAAATGCTGGGTTCTATGAACCTGTTTGAAGATAAGCCGGTTCGACAAAAGACGGTCATGATTGACCGCAAAGACGATACCCTGTCTCTGATTGGGTTCTCTGAGCGTGGATCGGCTCCGCAGCAGAACCAGCGTTATGACCGCAATACCCTGTCGCTGACCATTCCGCGTCTTGCAATTCAGGATACTGTTTGGGCATCTGAGGTTTCTGGACTGCGTGAGTTCGGCACCGAAAGCGAACTGATGACTGTGCAGCGTGAAGTTGCTGACCGTCTCGCGAAGATGCGCCAGAAGGTCGAATACACCGAAGAATACCTGCGTCTTGCTGCCATTCAGGGCCTTGCGCTTGATCCGGCTGATGGCTCGACTTACTACAGCTACTACACTGAGTTCAACGTCACTCAGGATACCGCTACCTCGTTCGAGCTGGACGTTGATACCACTGATGTGGCTGGTATTTGCCGTGATCTGACCCGATCCATCATGCGATCTGCAAAGGGCGCATGGGTCATTGGTCAATCTCAGGTTCACGCTCTGGTTGGTGATGATTTCTTTGACGCTCTGATTACTCATCCGAATGTTGAAAAGTTCTGGACCAACTGGACTGCGGCTGCTGAGCTGCGCGGTGTTGACCCGTTCTCCGAGTTCACTTTCGGCGGCATCACCTTCCACAACTACCGTGGTTCTGATGATAATTCGGAGATTGCCATTGCGGTAAATGAAGCTAAGTTCTTCATTGTTGGTGGCGATGGTATCTTTGTTAAGGCGATGGCACCTGCTGATGAGTTCATGCCTTATGTCAACACTCCTGGTCAGTCCGTTTATGCGGTGCAAGAATTGGATAGCGCATTTGCGGCAACTCCGCGCTTTGCCAAGTACCATGTGCATGCTTATCCGCTTTACTACTGCCAGAAGCCTAACACGCTTCGCCGTGGCACTCTGACCTAAGTTTAGGGCGATATATGAGACTAGACGGGGCTGTTATGGCCCCGTTTTTTTATGCGGGGCCACCCACAACATAATCAACCTTAAAAACAATAAAAGGTCTTTTGTCTTTGCATTGATTTGCAGAACTTATCGCCGCGCGCTTTGAGTTAAAAAGCTTTGCTTCATATATGTCAGGCGACCAAGATGATGGTTTTTGTATCATGGCCGTGTCGATGCGCGGCGTTAGATATTGATTGTCAACGCTGATCGCTATATACTTCACTTCACTTCCTCCATCTTAACCTTTTCACGATCTTCCCAATTATCCGGGTAAACGTCAAGGCCTTGCACAATCTCATAGTCATGCAATACGCCCTCATCCATTCCGATGGTGTATCCATCATCTCGCCCCATGTTTAAATGCGACACGTCAAAATACTCCACCATTGGCACAGTAGATCCATCACGCAACTTAGCGCCGCCTAACCATCGAGTGCCGACAATCTGTTTATACATGTAGTGCTTCTTGCGCCGCGCTCCGGTAAAGTGATACACCTTTAGCACATCGCCAACACGCAATGGCCGCATGTTTTTGTCACACGTCTGCATTTACTTCCTCCATCTTATCCGCCGCTTTCATCAGGGCGGCATACGTTGCGGTCATACCCTGCCGATAGAATGACATGGCTAGGGTGCGGGCTTGTTGTGCGTTCTGTTTCATACAGAATCCATATCACCCGCCAATTCCACCTGTCAACCACTAATATGCTATACTCCAAGACAAACCACACTCACAGGACATATCATGGCAATCCGAACATTCGCAACCACGATTGACGATACAGCATATACCAAGGTAGGCAGCAACGTCACGATCTTTACTGCCATTGAGAATTATGTCGGATCAGTCAAAGTCGTGGTGACTGACGTAGGTGACGCAGCACCTGCATCTGATGAGGCTAACCACTTACCGCTTGATGGTATGTTTAAATGGAACGCGGATGCTGTAGACGTTTGGATGATCTCGCCCAAAGGTGAAACTACTATTTATGGGTCCGTGTAATGATAGGCTTCGACCACGGACCTGCGCCTCTGTCGGCAACTGCGGAGACTAACGAGGTAGGCGCGGCATCTCAGCCTCCTTTTGAGAATAGTTGGTCCGATAGTGGTGACGCCAACATAGGCCCCGCATCGTTTATTAAGTATGGCGAAGTTATACAGCTTGTTGGAAGTGTCACGGGCGGCATTGCCGGGACAAACGCATTCACTCTACCTACCGGGTATAGGCCCAATAAGGATCGTACGTTTCCCGCAGTATCTAATGGGTCTCTGGGCATCATCACCGTAAAGTCAACTGGCGCTGTAGAGATTACTGTCGGTTCACCCCTTGGCGTATCTTTGTCTGGCGTCGTGTTTCTATCTGTTTGAGGTGCTAAATGTCTTTCGATCACGGCGGCTATGATCCACGAACGATTGACGGTCTTAAGGCTATAACAACTCAGTCATTTTCTGAGCTAAACTCAAAGCTCGGAACGCAATACGAGGCTTCGTTCTACAATCCCTCTCTTGCCGCAAGTGGCGATCAGTATATCGTGATTGTTGTTGGTGATGGCCATATCATCTTCAAGGATATTGCCTTGCAATTCGACAGCGAGGTTATTTCTGTTCAGTTTTTTTCTGGCCCAACTTATACTGGAGGAACTGAAATTGACGTGTTCAACATGCACTCAGGAGAGCCTGTTCCTAATGATGTAACTCTACTAGGAGGTGCGACTGTCACCGATGAGGGAACGCCAATTAGCGCTGTTGAGACGTCAATCGGGTCTCAGGGCGCAGGAAATAGGGCTGTGGCTGTGTCTGCTCAAGGCGCTGGTGCTGAGCGCATCCTTGAGCCCAACTCGACGTACCTATTTAAGCTGACCAACGTTGACACTGTAAACGCGGCTGCTGTTGCTGGCATCGCAACGTGGTATCAGGGGCCTCTTAGCGTAGACCAATAAGCACAAAGACCCGCGCAACGGCAGGTCTCTGGCAGATATGGATCACCTCGCTTTCATAGTTGAAGGTTGGTCATCTTGTCCTCTGCTGTTGCCGTTACGTGGGTTTAGGTTAGCTGCTGACAGATGTTTGGTCAATTTACGGATAAGGCGTCTCATTCGTAAAATAGCAGTTTCCGCCTATGCACCCGTCAAACTGATACCCATCAACCCAATACTGCGGCTTTCCGACCGTGTGAAAATGAGTTGACGGAATATCCAGCCCTACTCCCGCCATTTCATTCAACGCCACCACTTGCGCAACATCCCATGCCCATTTATCGGGTGCCGCTGTGGGATTAGGTGGCTCTGCTGTTGTGTACCATGGAAATTGCCCCGGCTCTGAGATAACGCCGCAAGCCGTATTAGGGTAGCGCGGATCATCCGCACGGTTCATGACAACGGCGACGACAGCGGCCATTGCGTCGGGCTGCGTGTAGTGTTCTCGTGCTTCGTGCCATGCTGCTAGGGCTAGGCAGGTTAGGGTTATGGTCATGATAGAAGCCTCAGTATCTCGGTGAAACGCCGTTTTGGGCGCGGTAAATAGTGTCAGCCTCTTTCCATGTGATGATATTGCCATATTCATCTACATTAGCCGTATCGCCCGCTGGCGATCCGGGCTTATACCATCCATATGTACGATCATAATCGCATCGAGTTGATGTGTCGTCGTAAGGTCCAGCCTCACTGGCCCCACAATTCAAGCAGTGGTATGGGCCAGCCTGAACCATCCCGACGCCGACATCAACCCAATCAGCCTCGCAGTTTGTTCCGCAGTAAGGGCATGGGCTGCTAGGTGTTTCATAAGCGCCTCGCATATTCTCATTCTCCTTCTATATCCACGAACACCCTAGCCGCCCCTTATTCGCCTGTCAATACCTAATACGCTATCCTAAGCGCAAACAAGGAGCTACCATGGCATACGGCACAAACGCAGGGCTGACAGCATACGCGACTAGCACAGGGCGCACGGTGACTGGCGATCCTGATGTGTTGCGCTACGTTGCATCGCAGTACATTAACAGCGCCCTATTCTGGGATAGGTGGATTGGTAATGCTGATGATCCATATTCCGGTGAGGCGTGGCCTAGGGACGTCCTGGCGGGCGTTCCCGTGCTGGTCGAGAATGCTACATATGAGGCGGCGTTGCTGTATGACGCTGACCACAACGCGTTGTCTAGTGGATCGGTGTCTAACAATGGCTCCGGTGCTATCGCGCAAGAGAAGGTAGATACTATTTCTGTTTCGTATCATGCGCCAATGTCCGACGATAGCATGGCGGAAAGCGCTGTAATTGACAACGCTCCACGCTACAGTGTGATTGAGGGTATCCTTGCGCCGCTGCTTCGCAAGCAATGGGGGAGCAGCGTTGCTGCGTTTGTAGTCTAATGGCGTTACGTGAACGCATGGCTGCGACCGCTGACAGGCTGATCGCTAAATACGGTGATGAACAGCAGTTCGTGACTATCGTGTCAACACCAGGATCAACCGAGTTCGATCCACCGACGCTAACCGAAACGGAAACAACGGTAAACGCCGTAGTAACAGGCGTGCGCCAATGGGAGACGTCAGAAACAGTCACCGCGTCTGACCTTGGCGTATTGGTAGGAGGTGGCGCTCCTATTGCGCAGGTTGGCGATATCATCAAGATTGACGACGCGAACCACACCGTCATTCAGGTGAAGAAAATCCTAGCGGCTGGTCAAGCGTCTGCTGTGAAATATTTTGTGAGGGCAGGATGAGTGATCCACAACTAAGAAAAGACATTGCTGCTTTGACACTTGAGCGCGCTGAATTGAAGGCGCGTGTTCTTGAGCTTGAAAGTCAGCCTCCAAAGGTGATCGTAAAGGAGGTCATCAAGGAAGTGCCGGGGCCTGTTGAAGTGAAGCGTGTTGAGGTTCCTGTTATCAAGGAAGTGCCGCGTGTTGAGTATGTCACTAAAGAGGTGGCAAAGACAGTCAAGTGCCCAAAGCAAGCTGCGATCATCAAGGAACTTCGCGCTAAACTGGCGGCCAAATAATGGGCATCCTTATTTCACAAGGTGGGCCTGTTGTCGGAACTGGTGCGCTAAAGCCGACTGTGTGCGCTACGTTTGTCTATGATGTAGACTATGAGATAACAATCCAATGGAAAGGCGAGTGTGTGGCTATCGAGACCGCGTGTATTGCGAATAAGGTGTTCTGCGTACCGCGTGGAGATTACCGCCGTATTATTGTGAACGTAACCGACGAAAATGGCGATGCGCTGGACATTTCTAGCTTTTCAGCAATTGAGTATGTGCTTGCGTCTGACGTGAATACTGCACCGGTTGTGAGCAAGTCGCTCGGTTCTGGTATTGTTATTGGAGGTGATAACGCGTCTTTCGTGATTACGTTGACTGAGGCTGACACTGCTTTGGTACCGCACGACTATGCTTATCAAGAATGCCGCCTTTCTAATGGATCAGAAGGCCAAACTATTTTCGCGGGGTTCTTCCGTTCCCCGGATACTATTCTGGGGACAGACTAAATGACTAAGCTCACTACGTGGCAGGCAACAATTCAAGACGATGATACTGGCGCGGCTATTGTCTCGCCTGTTGTCACGGTTAGGCTTGGATGGGCTGCTGGTGCGATTGCTGATCTTTATGATCTTGCTGGGTCTCCTATCTCTAATCCCGTAACTGGCGGCCTTGATGGGTTTGTTCAGGTTCAGATGCGGCCCGGTAGGTATTGGGTACAAGCTGCTGACGGTGGTACGTTCTCAAACGCATGGTATATCGACGTCATGCCGGAAGAGGGGCTTAGCTGGGAGACGCGATCTGAGTTTGTGACTGATTGGGTTGCCGGTATGAACTTGCCTGATGGGGCGGTTATTTCGGCAGGTGGAGTGCAGTACGAGATTGATAGTACGGCGACTGCTATTAGTGATCTTGTTGGTGTTAAGCGTTTTATCGGGACGACATTTGACCATTTTGGAAGCAATGATACGCCGGGCACTACTGATATGTCATCTGCTTTTTCAGAGGCTGCTAATTGGTCAGAGACTACAGGTGAAGTTGTTTACGGCATTACCGGTGCGACGTACCTGCTGAACACTGTCGTTAATATGGGCAGTGGCGCTAAGTTTGATCTAAGTAATTCAACGGTAAAGCTCGGTATGTTCACGTCGGATATCACTGATAGTCGTGAGGCCGTAGGCGCTATCGGCTTTAATATGTCGGGTCAAGTAGTCTCCCCATTCACCGCTAACTCAAATCAAATGCTGCGTGTTGGAAAGATTACATCTGGGTTGTCTGATGGTCAGTTTGTGGACGCTGTTCTGGCTCGCAACTGTTCCAACGTGGACATTCGATTGGGAGATGTGACCGGCGTAGGCATCATGAAGGTAGCCCGCGCAGATACCTTGTCTGGCTCGTCGTATGTTGAAGTTTACGCACATGACCTCGGATATTCGACTTCTTATGCTGGCCTCAATGCCGCAAACAGCCAGATCACTGGAATTGACATTGATGATTCAAGGGTCAATGGTGTAGATAGTGAGCCTATCGAGGCACATGCGCGCTGCGAGAATCTCCAGATTACAGGAGCAGCCCTTACTAATCTTGGTGGAATTAATCAAACTGACGCTATGACCGTTGCAAACGGAGTGGGCCATTTCGGCACTGTGTCGAGTAAAAACTGTGGTGAGGCGCTTGATGTTCAGGCTGACCATTGCGTTTTTAACGTCACTGACGAGGGCAGTAATGCTTCACTCAAGTTGATCCACGGGGCAAGTTTTAACAATATTACGGTATCGTCAAAACAGCCTATTACATCAGGTGTTATTATCGCAGGTGGAACACTTGGGCGCGGAAATGTAGAACACAATAAGGTATTCCTTACTGTAGATGATGTAGATCCGTCTAACGTATCAACCTCTACTGTTGGTATGGTTAAATTTGAGGATCAGGCTACAGGTGAAATAGCGCAGTTCAATGAGGTTTTTGTATCTGGCAAAGCCGGAACTAATACGGACTATGGCGCTGTCTTTAAAAATTCAAGTGCCAATAACGTTGTACACCTAAACGTAAACGGGGCCTTTGCTTCCAATACTGTTGGATTTGTCGAATCTTCAGATGGAAATATCGTTCATGTAGAAACAGCTTCTGGTGCAACGGTTCAGGATAGTGCTTCAGGAAAAAATTATGTATATAACGCGTTTAAGGATGTGCCTGATCACGGTGTGACATCATCATCGGCGTACCCATCTGGCACGCAGAACATCCCAATATCTACTGCTACAAAAGTACAGTTTGACACAGAGAACTTTGACCGTGGAAATGATTATGACACAGTGAATTATCGGTCAACGCCAGGGCAGCTTGGGCCGCATGGCTTTGACATTAGTATTGAGTTTAATGCTGCTGCAAACGCTACTCTAATGCTGTACAAGAATGGAGCACTTTACATGCAACAAGAGGCCTTGGTGTCAGCAACTAGACACTTTTGGAGCGGCACGTTCTTGCAAGAGGTTGCTACTGATTATTGGGAATTGTATGTGTCTCAACCTGATGGAACTCGCAACATAACCGCAAGTTCTACATTAAACCGGTTCAATGTATTCAAGGTGTAGTTTATGCCATCTATTGACCGCACCATAACAGAAATCGAACGCAAGTACGGGCCGAGAGTGGCCCGTGCATTTGCTGACGCTGTGCGTGACTTGCGCGACCAAGTGACTCTGCGGCGTGTGACTGATGCTCTGGAACAGGGCAATATCGACGCCGCCCTAGATGCATTGAATATCGATGAGGCGGTGTTTTCTAGCTTGAGGCAACAGCTTGCGGCTGCGTTTGCTGAAACTGGCACGGCATTGGTTGCCGCTGTCAAGTTTGATCCGCCGGGTGAGGCGCGCGCTGTGGTCCGGTGGAACGTAGGCGATCCTGAGGCCGTTAGGGCGCTGAATGAGTGGCTTGGCACCAAGATCACTCAGATCACAGAAGATACACGGCAAGCGGCTAGAACTGCTCTTAGCGAGGGTTTTGCTAAGGGGCAAGGACCAAGGCAGATTGCGCTAGACGTTGTGGGGCGTATCGGGCCTAATGGGCGGCGCACTGGTGGCGTGTTGGGGCTTAGTAGGCAGCAGGAGCGTTGGGTTTCCAATATGCGGGAATACCTGCGTAACGGTGATCTGCAAGCTGTGCTGCGCATGTCCAAGCGGGATCGTCGTTTTGATCGTACTATCCTGAAAATGATGCGCGAAGGAAAAACGCCAACCGAAGCGCAGATCCAGCAATGGACTGGTCGATATGCTGATCGGCTATTGAAGCTAAGAGGCGACACGATCAGCCGCACAGAGACAGCCGCAGCGGTGGAGCAGGGTCGCTTTGATGGGTTCCGGCAGGGCATAGAGGCTAAGGGATATCCGCCTCAGTACGCGGTAAAGGAATGGCGTCATGGTGGCGGCGGTATGCGTCCAAGGGTTCAGCACGTAGCGGAAAACGAAACAGAAGTGAGTGGGCTTGATACGCCATTTCGTATGCCTGACGGAACGCTGTTACAGTATCCGCATGATCCTAATGCACCAGCTAAGCACGTCGTGAATTGTACTTGTAGCCTGTTGGTTCGGATGGATTGGGCAAGGATGAGGCGTGATGGGATCATTTAGCAATCAGGTATTGAAGTTCAACGCTGAGGCTAAGGAGAACTCTAGTTTGATACTGCGCACAGCTGTTGACAGCCTGCACAAAGAGATTGCGCGGCCTAAATCCGTTGGCGGTAATTTGCCATACGACACAGGTAATCTAGGCAGGTCTGCAAAGGTGGACACGGTTTCATTTCCTGAGGTTGATGCCGTGAATAGGGAATACACACTACAGGATATTTCTTTCACTATCAATGGAATTGAGTACGGCAAACCTGTGTACATCGGATTTCAGGCTCCATATGCTCCAAGGCAAAATTACGGATTCGTCGGTCAAGATAGCTTAGGTAGAAACTACAATCAGGCCGGTAACTACTTTGTAGAGCGCGGTGGTAGCATGTGGCCTAGCTTGGTGAAAGAAGCGGAAGCACAATATGGCGAGTAGAGATGCAGAAATTTGGGTTGCGGTTCGGGATTATTTCAACGACTATCCTGATATCCCTTCTGATGTTGTTTATCCTGGCGACACTTTCGATGACGTTGATCCTCTAACGCCATACATCATCCTTGACGATTTGCGATACGATCCGCAGCGCGTGTACTGGCAAGGCGCTAATTGGCGAACCGGCTCTTTGATGATTATGGTTATGGTCCCGTTACAGTGGACATATACGCAGAGAATTGAATACGCAGGCAAGATCACTGACTATTTCGCAGAGGATAGCGTGATGCAGTTTGGTGATGTGACGTTGCGTGTAGCACAACAGCCCACCTTGTCACAGGCGGGCTATCGTGATGGTTCGCATTATCGGTTGCCGCTGCGTGTTGATTGGGAAGGTTTTGTGGGTTAATTAATACACCACAACGCTATATCAACGCCAAATCAAATTACCAGTCCGCCGATAAGTCCGCCGAGCACGCCAAGCCACAGGGCGATTGCTAGGTTAAGGTCTGTCATGCTTCAAGCCTTTCCTTGATCTTATTGCAATGCGTATGTGTCCCTTCACACACGAAATTCTTAAACTCGTGATCTTTGCCATACCACGTATCGCTGCGAGTAACGATTGACCACAATTCGCATGGCGCGTGTCGTCCTTTTCGTATCTCATATCTTACATGGTGATTCTTCACGCCAATCTCTCCTTCATCCATACGTGATTTGCAACGTCTACGTCACTCAGGGTATGATGTCAACAACTTTTAACAACATGGGTGCAACATGGCAAACACACCGAATTTCAAGGGCGGCAAGGTTTCGATTTGCGCCACTGCTCAGGACGATGATCTGAACCAAGCGGGCTTTGAAGCTCTGACCTTTGTAGAGGCTGGCAAGGTAATCGAACACGCTAATATCGCAATCTCCACCGGTGACAGCGCGCAAAACTATTGGGGCCACGGTGTAACGCAACACCAGAAGGGCCACGTCGATGTAGGTGGCGCTAGTGTGATGTTCGGGTATGATCCTGACGATACTGGTCACGATGAGTTCGATACTGCATCTGCAAGCCGCAGCAGCTTTGCTGTCAAGATTGAGCTTGATGACAACCCGAACGGCGTAACGAATACTATCGTCTACACTCGCGGTTATATCACTTATCCAGAGTATCAGTTTGGCGAAGGTGAGGCGTTCTTTAATAAGACGTTCAACACCATGTACAATCAACTTCCTATTGTTGTAAAGCCGACTGACGTTTAATCAATATCTAAGGGGGAATTTAACATGGCGATTGCAGATCGTTTCTATCGCAATGGGCGCAATCAAGAATTTGAGTTTGAGCTTTTGGACTTGGAAGGTGAGCCTTCCGGTCTAAAAGTTTGGCTCATGGATATGGAGTGTGACGCTGCGGTTGAGGTTGACAATCAGTACAATGCAAAAACCACTGACGTAAATCTGCGTTATATCAAGGTTGATGGCGACAACGTGACTAGCGATGTGCCAGAGGGTAAGCGCGGTGAACTTTGGCAGGATCGCGCGCATGACAAGTACGTTGCGTGTATTAGCCGTTGGGACTTCAATGGTGAGGGTCTGTTCTCTGATGATGAGCCTGATCCTGAATGTAATTACGAAAACAAATCCAAGTTTCTGCGCATTCCTAATGTGGGCCAGCAGGTAGTCAAAAGGATTGACGAAATTTCGGGTTTTACCAAGCCCTCAAAGAAGGGCTAACCGATCACATTGAAAGCCATGTTTTCTGGGATGTGCCGGGATGGGATGGTGAAACTAGGCGATCAGTTGTTGGCTTAGCTGGTGCGCCAGCACAGCACGTAGAGCCGCCAGAACACGGTAAATACCTAGTCGGGTATTTCTGGGGGATACGTGGGTTCTTAAGCAGTCATGATGATGTAGTGAGGCCATCGCTTGTACGCGAGTGGTCTGAGTGGTCCGGTGTTTCGCTGTCACGTCGCGAAGAGGGTATAATCTACGCGATGGATCGCGCATTTCGCAAGGCTATGCCTGATGCAATCAAGTTCCATGATGCACGGCGCGAACATAAGCGCAAGATGGAAGGCAAGTAATGGCTGTTGCACGTCTAGGTTATGAGATTGATAGTTCTGGAGCGGTGGTTGCCGAGCAGAACCTAGACGATATGGCTGCGGCTGCTAAGCGGGCGGAGGTTGGATCTAAACGGCTAACTGGTGGTGCTGGTGCAGCGGGTAAGGCTATTAGCGGTGTTACATTTAACGCGCGTATGCTTGTGCCGCAGCTTTCGCAGATCGGACAGCAATTCACGGCAACTGGACAATTGGGTCAGGCTGTTGCTGTTCAGGCCGCTGATATTGGTTTGGCGTTTGGCGTTGTTGGTACTGTTATCGGTACTGTTGCTGGTGTTGCGTTGCCTAGCTTGATTGATGCGTTTAGTGATGGTGTCTCTGAGGCTGAAAGGTTTGAGGATAGGCTTGATAGCCTTGGCGGGCTTATGGAGGGTCTTAATAACAGTAGCGACATGCTTGAGTATTCAATGGACGAACTAACGGAAAAGTTCGGTCATCAAGCTGAGGTCGTTAGGGGTCTTATTGTAAACCTAGCTCAGTACCGTGTTTCCATTGCACAGAACGAACTCAGGGAATTCGGAGACATGGCAAGGATCGCCACGGATCAATTCTCCGGATTGTCACGGTCAGCTGCGCTGGTGGCGCAGGAGATTGAGTACCTAAATCAGCAAGATACTGCTTTTTCAAGGTCGCGTATTGCAGATCTAACAAAGCAGATAGCCAATGAAGCTGCCGAGATGGGTGAACAGTTTGGTATTACCGCAGACGAGGCAATTCTGCTGTCGGACGCGTTTGCACAACTTGGTGCCGCCGGAACTACTGAGCAAGTAAATCAAGAGCTTGTTGACTTGAACGAGCTTATGAAAGAGCTTGGCATCAGTACGGAAATGATACCTGATGAGTTGGAGCAGGCGATTGCTAAGATGTCAGAGCTTGGTATCTTATCGGCTGAACTCGCAGAGACCATGCGTCAGGTTGCTGTCAATTCTAGCTTTGCTCCGGGGCTTAACCCGAATATGCCTGTTTCGTCGTTACTCCCGCCACGTCAACGTGATCGTGGTGGTCGCGGTGGAGGTGGCTCTCGCGTTGATGAGTTTGCGCGAGACCTTGAACGTCTGCGCGAAAGCTTGCGAACAGAACGTGAAGTGGTTGACGAATGGTACGCGCAACAGCAGGAAATTCTTGCTAACCGTCGCGCTATGGAAATCCTTGGTATTGAGGGCCATAATCAGGCCAAGTTGCGGCTTGAGGAGGAGTATCTTGACAGGCTGCGCGGTATCAATCAGGGATACCAAGGTTCTGCTCTCGATCAAGCGCAAACATTCTTCGGTGACATGGCTTCTGCTTTGCAAGGTGGTAATGACAAGATGATTGCGGCGGCGCAAACGTTTGCGTCTATTGAGGCGTTGATCAATGCGTACCGAGCGTATAACCAAGTGATCGCCGACCCGACGTTACCTTGGTTCGCTAAGATACCTGCTGCCGCTGGTGTTCTTGCTGCTGGCCTTAGGACTGTTTCGTCTATTAAGTCGCTGGGTGGAGGATCGTCAGGCACATCAGCAACGGCAGGAGTAACGGCCTCAACACCGACATCCGCACCACAGCAAACACGCGCCATCATCAGCCTGCAAGGGGGCCGTAGCCGGTTCACTGTTGAAGAGATTAACGACATTACACGCCAATTGCAGGAGCAATCTGACGATGGCGTAATTATTGAGGGGTTCACGCGCGCATGATCTACATTGAAAGCGGCGCTGCAAATACCGACGTTCCTGTTGTGCTGTATGACAATATTCTTCTGGACGGAACGTTGACAGGAACTGAGGCATCAGGTTTCCCCAAAGAGAATGCAGTAACAGGAACTACGTGGGACTACTGGCAGGCGCCCGATGCTGCAACTAGGAGCATTGGCGTTGACCTATCATCGCAGACGTTTGCAAACTGCTTGTTCGTTGATGCACACGATATTGCCACAGTTGGCGCTGACATTAAAGTGCAATACAGTACTGACGGCGGGTCTGTATGGCAGGATGCGTCTGATTGGTACACACCAACAGACAACACTCCTATCATGATCTTGTTTAGCGGTGTGACTGGTAACTCGTGGAGGATGCAGACTAGAAATGGCCCTCCTAAGATCGGCGTCATCATGCTAGGAAATAAGCTTCCGTTTGAATACGGAACGGAGGATATGGTATCATTCCGTCATGGTGAACGAACTGAGGTTATGGGCGGCAACTCTATCGGCGGTCAATTTCTAGGCCAGAAGATCAGACGAAAAGGTGGCAACACTAGCTTTAGCTTCCCGTGGCTAACTGCTGATTGGGTCAACAACGACATGGCTATGTTTGAGGCTCACTATAACGACGGCAAGCCTTTTGGAATGGCGCTACGGCCTTCATACGATGCGGATGAATTGGCGTACTGCTGGCGTCCTGATGGTGGTGGTGAGCTAAGGCCGCAATATCAAATGAAGGGCGTTTCGTTCTCCATGAATATGCAGGTTGATTATTATGTCTCGTGAGCCGATTGTTTGGGTTGAAATTGACGTAGATCAATGCACGCTGACGTATGGCAGTTCTCCTTGCACTGCTGTTCTCGGAACTACCGGTGAGCGGAAATGCTTTAACACGTTCAAGACTTGCCAAGATGTTGACAACTATGATCTTGGAAGCCTAACCTATAAGTTCTACATGCCACAATCCAAGCTGCCGAAAGAGGCCGGTGTTTTTCCGTGCCTGCAATCTGTCAGTGAGAGCGTAGGCGAGGTCAATATCGCTGGCACCAATCCAGACGTCAAAGGGCTTGGCAAGCGAGAGCGCATTACCTTCACATGTAAAGACTTTCCATATGGCGATCAGTACACAGACAAATACGCCTCAGAGCGCGTTTCTGGTGCGGCACAGTCTAGCGGTGTCGGATATGACCCGGCAGACAGAGGAACGTTCTTTGGTAAGCTGCGGGCGCGCTGGCCGTATTACGCTGGCCGTGCTTGCCGGGTTAATGAGGCGTATTATGACGGCGGCGTCTTAACTGAGGTTATCACGCGGCATTACGTTTTGACCGATATGGAAATCGACATCCAGTCAGAACAATGCACGTTTGAGGCTAAGGACATCCTGAGCGTAGCAGATGACGATAACGCTGTTTGCCCTGCCGTGAACAATGGTGAGCTTGCTGCCAACATCGGCACCGGTCTTGACGCTTTTGACTTGACACCTGCCGGTATTGGTAATGAGGAATACGAAACCAGCGGTCGCATCATTATCGGCTCTGAAATAATGGCATTCACGCGATCCGGCGACACAATCACACCTGTTGCGCGTGGCCTAAATAACACGGAAGTTGCGTCGCACTCTGCCGGTGACAGTGTGCAGCAGACGTTCTATGTTGAGCGCCGTCGCATTGAAAAGGTGATCCGCGACATCATACGCGATTACGGCAATGTGCCTAGCGCGTTCATTCCGTTTGCTGACTGGACTGCGGAGGCTGACAGATGGGCAGGATCGCTTGACCTTACAGCAGAGATCACAAAACCTACTGGGGTCAACAAGCTAATCAGCGAGATCGTGCAGCTTGGCGTTTCGGTTTGGTGGAACAGGCAGGCGCAGGAAGTCGGGTTCAAGGTTAACCGTCCGCCTGACGGAGATACTGTGTATGAGTTTAGCGATCACGCCAATATCAGATCCATTGATATTGATGATCGTGACGATAAGCGGCTGACTGATATTTATTTCTACACCGACATCAAGTCACCGACGCAATCTGTAACTGATGGTGATAGCTATAACCGTGTCAGAGCATTGGTAGACGTTGATGCTAGAAGCGATAATGAATTCGGTGATAGCAAGATCAGGCAAATCTACATGCGCTGGCTTGGCGCAGGTAATGAAAGCCTGATCCGCATTGTAGGTAAACGCCTGTTGAACCGGTTTAGATGGTCTCCTGCGTTCTATACGTTCCGAGTTACGTATGATCCTGACTTGGAGTTGACGGACGTTATTCGTGTTAATTCTCGTATTCACCAAGACGAAACGGGCGAAAACCAAACCAAACTAATGCAGGCTGTGTCAATCAAATACGACAAGCCAAAACATGAAATGGTAGTTACCGCTCAAACGTATCAGTTTGATCAGAAGTATGCGTTAATTGCACCTAACTCCACGCCTGTTTACACTAGTGCAACAGATGCTGAGAAGGCGAAATATGCGTTCTTTGCTGATGATGTAACTGGCAAGCTATCTGATGGGTCTGATCCGTATGTGTTTTCTTGAGGTGAAATAATGGCAACATATGTAACCCCAGTAGACAGCCAGACAGAACCAGACGCGCCGTTAACTTCCGATCTTGCCAAGCGTTGGGACAATAACCTAGTTGCGTTCTATGAGCTTGACGCCACCGCTCCTAAAATGAAGGTGAGCGTTGAAGCTGATAGTGCTGGGTCTATTGTTGACCCTACTGTTATTGATGGTCTTGGCGATTTCAATGGTGTAATCCTTGAAGGGGTTGTCGGCAGCGTAGGATCGGGCGGAGCCTGCGACATTCAGGTTGCGCTGTCGGATGATGGCGTAACATATGCTACGGCAACAACCATCATTAGCATTGGCGTGTTTGGAGTGTTTAACGGCACCTTTAAGGCGTATATCAACCTAGCGGACGGAGTTATGCGTGGCGTATGGCAGGGTTCCACTACGGATCCTAAGGCTGGCTCTATTACTGCTACGTTAGCGGGTGGCGGTGCTAGCGTTTCTCATGTGAGGGTGACAGCTACAACGGCAACGCACGACGTTTATACCACTGGGGCGCGTGTCGGTGAGATCATATGATTTTCGCTCCTGACGATTTCCGCAATTCACCGTACACTGCTGGCCTTAACCAGATGGGGCATGTGGTGTTTGGTGCGGCTCTATGCGTTGCGTTCGGCTGGGTGATTGCTGCGTTGGCTTTTGTCGCGTGGGAGGTGGCGCAATTACGGTATATGGGGGCACGTAAACACGACTATTATCAAGACTGCGTGTTCTGGGCTGCTGGTGTGTATCTGGCAGGCTCAGAGTGGTTGCCGGTTGTCGCGGTGTTGATGGGTGGCGCATGGATGGGGGTCACATGGCTACTGAGAAAGTAAGTCACGAATGGGTTTATCACAATAGCATTGACAGGCACCGACCTGTCTTTATGGCCATGCAGTTTTCGCTGTTCTTCATCGGCGTGCTGTTCTGGATTGACGCTATGACGGATGGGGATGGATTTAGAGAGGAAACGTGGGGATGGTTGGCGTATTCGTTTCCTGCTGTTGGATGGGCTTTCCTGAATATGGCAACATCCGCGATTACCATGATGGGGCTTATGCGCCCAGTTCGGAATTGGATGATTGTTTTCGGGTCAGCTAGTCACATTGCACAGTTTCTTGTGCTGTCTTATTCTGCTACCATGTGCGGTGGGGTATTTGTGATAGGGCTTTATGCTAGCGTTTTCTTCTTGCCTCTTAACTTGTGGATGCTCCTAGAGGCATTAAGGCGTGACTGAATTATTGCTTGAGAAGATAATGGCTACTTACGGGGTTCCTGTCGGGTTCGCCGTTTTTATGCTATACCAGATATGGAAATCGCCTAGCCGTGAAGATCCGACCAAGAAAATACTGGAGCGGCTGGACGATATCAAAGAAACCCAGATTGACCACGGGAATAGGTTGACGCGCGTTGAAACTATTGTAGAGGAGCGAAAGTAATGGCTGCATGGAATTGGGAAGATTGCCTAGCGCACACAAAGATTAGCGAAGGCGGATACGTGAATGATCCATTTGATCCGGGCGGTGAGACGAGATACGGGATTAGCAAGCGGTCGTATCCACACTTGGATATCAAGGCGCTAACGTGGAAGCAAGCTGCGGATATTTATCGGCGCGACTACTGGGACGCTGTAAGCGGTGATGATCTGCCTTCTGGTCTAGATATGGTGGCGTTTGACGCTGCTGTAAACAGCGGTGTGTCGCGTGGCGCTAAGTGGCTGCAACGCGCCTTGGGTGTTAAGCAGGACGGGCGTATTGGACCGCAGACGATCAAGGCGGCGTTGGAATGTGATGACGTGGAGGTCATTACTGCGGCGTGTGAATATCGCCTGTCGTTTATGCAGAGCCTAAAAACGTGGTATCGTTACAAGAACGGGTGGACTGCGCGGGTTAATGGTGTTCGGTCTGAGGCAATAAGAATGACCAAGGCCGATTTTAGCGAACCAAAGAAACGCGGTTTTGATCTGATTGGATGGCTGGTGAAGCTTATCATGGGGATGTTTAAACGATGAAAGAACTGAACCGACTGCTGCGGCATGTATTCGCTCCATTGGTGGCTTGGCTTGTTGCTGCTGGGTATCTGCCTGAGTACATGCAATCAGACGTTACTGAGGCGCTAGTGCTGGTAACTGCGTTTGCTATCCCATACGGCATTAGTTGGTGGCGTGATGATATCCGGGGTTCTTAATTGGTTCCTTGGCGGTGGATTGTCTGGCATCGCACGCGAATTGCGCGGCGCGTATCGAGATCGTCTAAACGCCACCAACGACGCTGAACGGATAGCCGCAGATGAGCGCATAGCAACCGCAGAGGCGCGTGTAGAGGCTATGCATGTTGGTGGATTGGCTAGTGTGGTTCGGGCTGCGTGGGCGTTGCCGTTTGTGGTATACAACGCCAAGCTAGTGCTGTGGGATAAGGTTCTGGGATTAGGCACCACTGATCCGCTGTCTGCTGAGTTGTACTATGTGCAGATGGTTGTGATTGGATTTTATTTTTTGACTAGCTGGAAGAAGTAAGGCCACCGGGTTGGGGTGGCCTTTGGGGTTTAGCCTAGCATTGCTAGCTTCATGTTCATTGGTAGGCTCTTGAAGAACCAGTCAATATTTTCAAGTGTCGCCTTGATCTCTTGCGTTCCAGTATTGCGAGTGTACGACTTGACGTGAAACACGGCTGGTTTGCCGTGTTTGGCTTCATCAATCTTAACAAGCTTCATGCGGCTGTATGGCGTTCCTTTTGTGCGGTTATTGTGGCGCGAAGATGTGCGATTAATTTCTGCTGGTGCGGGTTTGCTAGCGCGGCGCTCTTCTTGGCGGCGTTGCTGTCGTGTCATTCTAGGTCTCCTCTTTTATAACCTACCCAAATCACTACACCGCCCGCCACCCAATGTCAACAAATCTTTTTTCACACTCCTATGTTGACACCCGCCACAGCCCATGCTATCTAAACATCACTGAAACAAAATAGGAGGAACGATCATGGGTATCTTTGCAGTAGTGTGGTTTATCGCTGTGCTTGATAACTCCCTGCGCGCAGCAGGTATGTAAGAATATGGGGCGCTGCTTTGGTGGCGCTCCGAAATAGCGGGGCGTAAGTAGCACAGCGGCTGCACGGATTGATTTGATCACCAGTCTGTAAAGTTTGCCAAGTTCGGTCTGCAATGTCCGACCCCGCTCCAATAACCGCTCTTTTGTGGTGTGTGTCGTCACTGACCGACGAACTGGTTACATGTGACTTGCAAGCGGCACGCACCTCATGAGCGCGGTAAAGCGGTGTAAGTCTGTAGCGTGCTAAACGCATCCGTCTGCATCGCGCTCAAGTAACACCCCTCGTTTGCGTTCTGGTGGGTGTATAAAGATCAGAACAGATACGCGTAACTAAACCCGGCAACTTGCGCTGGGTCTTTTTTTGCCATATCGTCACAGCATGGGGTTTTGGCGGCGTTGTGTCCCCCTTTTCTGGGTTTGGTCCCTCCTCCTGCCATTCTCAGCGCCTTAAGACAACGCCGCTTTATCAGAAGGCTTGACATGCGGTTTATTATCTGCCTTACTGATCTCAGCCGACTAACTTGCTACCACATCACCGGCGATAACGAAAGCTGGTGCAGTAAGGCTTGGAGGCTATATCATAGGCATTGGTTCTGGCGCGCATGGGTTTGTGTTTTCGGATTTAGCCATTGTCACAAATCTTATGAGTATCATTCCCAAAGGAGGGATAGAAATGTTTAAGTATGTAATCGCTGCAATGATTGCTGCGACACCTGCACTAGCTCAGACAGGTCCTAACTGCGCATCCACCAAAGATGTGTACGAAATTCTAGACCAGCGTTTTGATGAAAGTCGAACATTCGTCGGCGTTGCTCAGAATGGTCTGATTGAAATTTTCTCAAATCATGCGACTAACACATGGACGATGATCGCAACAACGCCTAATGGCGTGTCTTGTATTATCGCAGAGGGCAAGGGATTTGAAACGATCCCATATGGAGACCCCGCCTGATTTGCACCACATCAAAACACAAGCTAAACCTCTTAGTATCACACTAGGAGGTTTTTTTATGACCGATACTAAGCAAGAGCAGATTGAAGCGGCTCGGCTAAAAGCTGAGGGGATGACCCGTGCACAGATCGCTGAGCGCATGGGGTTGAGCGTTCGGCAGGTTAAGTCCAGATTGGCGGCTGCGTCGCGTGATCCGGCCATTCAATGTGCTATGGACGCAATCGGCAGCGGCATGGAGCCTAGCACAGTTTGGGTTAAGACTGACGGTTATAGCGTAATGCTTAGGCCAGAGAAAAAGGATGAGGATGTCGTTTCGGAATTGATGGGGGCGCTTGATGATTACGAGCCACTAGATAGAATCCTGTTTGCACCCCGCGTAAATACCGGTGCAGTAGGTGACAAGCTAATGGTTTTAGATCTGGCCGATGTTCACTTTGGCAAGTTGTGCACGCCATCTGAGACCGGGCATAAATACACCATAGAAGTGGCTAGGCATCGGGTGATTGAGGGGACCCGCGAGTTGCTACGACGGGCAGATAATGTAGGGCGCATCTTGTTTGTGATGGGCAATGACATTCTGCACACAGATGATGGCAAGGCCACCACTTCTGGAACCAAACAAGACACAGATGGAAGTTACTTCACGGCATGGAAGGCGGCTCAGTATGCGTCCATTGACGCTATCAGCGAATGCGCCGCTGTGGCAGATGTGGATTTGTTGCACTGTATGTCTAACCATGATTGGCGGTCTGGATGGGGGTTGTCTCAAACAATTGCGGCGGCAGTTGGCAACAATGAGGGAGTTCGAGCGTCTGAGTATAATATGTCAGAGCGACACTTGAAATTTTACGGCTATGGCCGCAACGGCCTTATGCTGACCCATGGGGACGGAGCCAAAGAAGAGAGCCTAACTAGCCTATTCTTGAAGCAAGGCAAAGAACTTGTTGGCAAGTGTGATCTGCTGTATGCCTACTTGCATCACTTTCACCACAAGATTAGAAAGCGGAGAGGTATTGACGTGTTCCAGTCGGAAAAAGACCACACCGCTTTTACGCAGATCAGCATGGGCGCAACTCACGTAGAGGGGCAAGGGATGCAAGCTGAGTATGTTAGATCACCTAGCGCGCCTGATGGGTGGCACGACAGGAACGGGTATGTCAACAGACAAGCGGTTGAGGCTTTCCTGCACTGCCCTCACGAGGGTCAGAAAGATAGGCTTACGGAGTGGTTTTGATGAGCAAGAAATCCGGCGCTACGTTTGATAACCATGAAAAGGAAACCGAAGAGGTTCTGGATTGGTTTAAAGCAAATACATACATAAATGATGACGTATTGCATTGGGGGCAGTCTACATCTGGAAGGCGTAGGAGTAAGGCATACTTGTTCAAGCCCGCCGGATGCGTGTCAAAGCGCGGATACATTCAGGTAAGAAAGGGCCGAGATAAGTTTATGGCTCACAGGGTCATATGGGCAATGCATTACGGTACTTGGCCGTCTGTAGGGGTAGATCACATCAATGGAAATAAGTTAGATAACAGAATTGAAAACCTGAGAGAGACAACGCAGTTTCAGAACTCAAAGAACGCCGCAAAATACCCAAGAGGTGAGCCGTGGATCGCCACGGGCGTAAATCGACACGGCGCTAAGTGGAAAGCTTCGGCACAAGTTGACAATAACAAAATTCATCTTGGTGTGTTTAATTGCCATACTGCGGCAATGATTTCCAGAAAGCAATTCGATCAAGAAAATGGATTTACAGACAGGCACGGATCAATTGCATAAATCTTGCCGTGGATGTATTGATGGTTTATGACCCTGTAAGGAGGTGTTAAATATGCGCGGTGAATTTGGAGACGTATCGTATAGCGTGGATGATGGATACCTAATCCTACACACAGACGCGGGTGACGTGATGATTGGGCCAGAAGAATTGGAAGAACTGGCAGAGGTGATTAAGGAGGTGTTGGAAGATGAGTGACTATGTACCGTGGCATAGGCAGCCGCAGCCCAGACCAAAGCAAGACTGCTGCGGGTATGATCGAGAAGAGATCGAAGAGGCTTTGGGCATTGACAGCGCACAGGGTATCCTAGAAGCCGCTGCGGGTGAAATGTCTGACAGGGCTAAAACCTATGATAAGCCGCAAGGGGAGCGGTCCATGGGTGCAACAGTGAAGGCGTTTGAGGCTATCACTGGCGTACACATGACAGAGCAACAGGGATGGCAGTTTATGGAGGTTCTCAAGATGGTGCGTTCCAATCAAGGCGCGTATCGGGCTGATAGCTTCATTGATGGGGCAGCATATGCAGCGTTAGCTGGGGAGGCGGCATCGCGTGGATAACGCCCGACGCCGCCGCCTACTATGCCTAGCAAAATCCCCTAACGCTTGGCATAAACGATGGTATTCGCAATATTGCATCCTGATCGGTGAAGGGCTTGTAGGTTGGTCAATGGGCACGGCTTATCTCACAGACGCAGGTCGTGAATGGTTGCGCCGGAATGAGGAAACCCCCGCTTGTTAGGACGGGGGTGGTTTTATTCCATAGTGTCAATGCAAATCCATTTGCCATTCTCCGCCTCATAGATACCAAATGTATCAAGGTCTATCACAATCAGATTGTCTCTATTTGGTACGTCATTAAGATTATTCCTAGACCCATAATAAATTGGTGTACCATCTACCGCATTTGCAAAAATTTGATACCTTTTCACAATTAATCCTCCAATTCAGCAAGAATGTCATCAATTGTCATACTGTCATCATCGTCGCTTGCGTAAGTTGTAACGCCATGCTTTGCAAGGAATTCCTCCTCAGATTTAATTTCACGCCGAATACCTTCAAGATATACTTGCATGTTCGGGTTGTCGCCGTGCCGAGCGGTTTCATTGGAAAGGCGTGCCATGAGGGCTGCGAGGTGATTTGTGTTATATGCCATATCCATATCTCCTTTTCCTACCCCAACACTACACACCCCAATCCACCCCGTCAACAAAAAAAATGAGGGCCATAACAGCCCTCACTTTTGCCGATGTTGATTGCCGATGTTCACATCCTGCACGGCATCAATGCGCCCACAAACTCCGGGCATTCATCAAACCGCACCAACGCCACATCCATAGGGCCACTCAAACCCAAGCTAACCATGCCGCCCTCAGCCTGTGCCATAAAGTCCGCAGTGAACGCCGAGTTAAACCCAATCTCCAAAGGCTCACCATCGTACTCAACAGACACTGCGCTTACAGCCTCACCAACGTCACCGCGACCACTAAGCGAACATTCATCACCAGACACAGACAGACGCACAGCCTTTGAACGTGCATCAGCAACAGCCGCAACGCTACCAGACGCCGCGCTGAACTCCTTAGCGTCAACCTTCATTGTGGCTTTAATGGATGACGGAAAGACACGCGCGTAATCCGGGAACGTACCGTCAACCACCTTGGAAGTGATAGAGAATCCATCTCCAGTTACGCGCAGCTTTGTTTCACTTGTTTCAAGCTTAACATCGCCATTAACGTGGTCCAGCATCTTAGCCAAGCGGTCAACGGTTTTGCGCGGGATGATAACTCCTGCCACAGTGACGTCGCCAGCGTAGGTCATCTTTGCAATACGCGCACCATCCGTTGCAACAGCGATAAGGTCGCCAACCTCATCATTGTGCATATAGACGCCGTTCAGATAGTAGCGTGTTTCCTCAGTAGACATTGCAAACTTGGTTTTGTTCAGCAGGTGCAGGAAGTCCGCCGCGTCGATCTGTGCCGTGTGGGTGTACTCATCATTACCAAGCTTCGGGAAGTCATCAGCAGGAAGTGTTTGCAGGTTGAACTTGGACCGCCCCGCCTTAATGCTGAGAACAGATCCGTCATATTCCAACGCCACCATAGCTGACTTTGGTATCCGTTTGACGATAGCCTCAAACGGCTTTGCTGGCACGGTCAATTCGCCGGGTGCTTCCACATCAATATCCGCGATAGTCACCGCCTCGATGTCAAGGTCAGTTGCCATTGCCGATACAGTGTTGTCCGCGTTTGCAGTCAGCTTGATATGGCCAAGGATCGGGATTGTGTTTTTTGCCTCAACAACGCTGGTAGGGCTGTTGATTAGGTTGGCGAGTTGGGGTTGTTCAATGGTGAGTTTCATTCAATTTCACTCCATGTTTTCTCAATATTGTACGCAGCATCACTGATATCATCGGCAGCATCTACAACGCGCCCAATCAAAATATCTAGCTTCTCATGTGGCGTCAAAACCCATTGTCTAGTTTGGCGCAACTTCTTTTCCGCCATACCCGCATAGGGCAGGTCCATTAACTGTTGTGGTGTCATGCGCTTTCCTCCACTAACGCTGCCCAGCTAACCGGATACAGCGGTTTGATAATATCCGCAACCATGCGGGCCAAGTCTTGCGTTTCTTTCTGCGCCTTGTCGTATGTGCGCTCTTTGTAGAACCGCGCATAGCTTGCAAGGTTGCCAGTCCAGATCCAATTGACGATGCATCCTTGCGGCAGGATGAAACGTGCTTGCTCTGGGCAAACACCGTCTTGGATCATTTGCATGTAGGTTCCTACCGCCTCTTGTGTCATTTCCTTGTACACGTCAATCCAATCGTCGCTATCGTAGTGCGTTTCTCCGCTACCCTGTTTCACGTTACCGACAGGTGCAGACCGAAACACATCAGGCGCAAACACATCCGGTCGCGAACTGATGTAACGGCGGCTCTCCTCATTCTCCACAAAGCCTTGCTTGTGCTTAAAGCATTGGGTTCTGATCGGAACCGGTGCTGACATGCGCAGACTGATAGACGTATGCGCAAATGGGCTCCAGTGGTTGTTGCGGGCGAGGTAGTTGATTAGGCGGGCGTCGGCATTGGATAAGCGTTCAACGCCACATGGCACTTGGTCATAATCAAATACCCACTCACTTACCTTATCAAACGAAACCCTCGCAGCATTCACCACGCTAAGGTCATCGCCCATGTGATCCACATATTCTGCTTTCATCGATACGTATCTCCCTCCTCGATATATCCCATTTCTTTCAACTTCTGCCGTTCCTCAGACGCGCGCCATGCATCACGCCATTCATTCGGCTGTGTGTCTGGCTTGGCAGAACGGTATCCTTTTTCAAATGAATAGCGCACAAACCACGCCATAGCCTTCGCATGTGCCGCTGCATTAGCGGCGTCTTGGCGTGCTTGATTTAGTTCTGTTTCGTCTGTCATTTTGTTTCCTCCAGTGCTGCGCGGAACCAGTTCTCCATTGCATCGTGACAATCGAAGTTCACTCCGCTGTCTATCATGTCCTGTAGAGCTTCATCAGCTGAGCTTTCGAAACGTCCTTCCAGCCATGCTCCGTGCAGCACCCGCGCCGCCTCCTGCACGGTTACTTCGCGCGGTGTATTCTCACAGTCGCAAGGCACATCAATAGGTTCGCCCCAAGGCTGGACGCCGCCGCTGTCGCGCATTCCACTACCCTTACACTCTGGGCAGTCTTCGCGTGTGGCAGACATGATCGCTTCCCCGCGCTGATGAAGCATCATAGAGAAGTTTGCGACATCAACGGGATCGCCCTTGTCAACGTGTCCGCGCAGCAAGTCTGAAAGGAGCGCTTGGCTACACACTTTCTTGTTGTCCCAGCCGCCACGCCCATCTGCGCGCTTGGTCGCTAGTTTCGCCTTCATAGCTTCTGCGAACCGATCAACGGCTGCGTCGTCAGAGTGGCGCGGGGCAGGGGTGGTGGACTTGAGGGCGTCGATGTCCGCAGAAAGTACGGAACAAGTTGTCATGCGAGCCAGCCTATCTTGTGCGGCGTCGTCGTTGTTGCACAGTAGGCTTGCGTTCCGATAATCCTTGTGCATTTCATACTCGATGTCCACCACGCGCGCAGCTTCCTCCAGCGTCTCATTCCGGGCCGCTGCGAGTTGGTCGCGCAGGGCGTCGCGCTCAGCTTTCACCGCATTGAACTCCCGGCGCAGCTGGCGCAGTTCTTCCGTGTTGTCCTTGAGGGACTTTTCGCGGAGAAGAGCTGCGTCGCGTTCGGCGCGCATCGCAGTGGTTTCGTCAGCCTGCTTGTACAGCAGCCCCCGCATGTCACCGCTTGACATGTGTGAGAAATCAACTGCCTCCCGGATCGTGTCTGTGGTTGGTGGGGTCATTGGGTGGGTTCCTTCACATTCCATGCTTGATTGCGCTCTTTCACTGATTTGGCCGCGCGCCGCAGAGTGCATGGATGGCAATAGCTGTTAGACAACCAAGTGCAGACTTGATTTCCGCACCTTGGCGTCATGCAGTCTTTCCACCAAAACGGGCCGTTTTCGTCCTTGAATAGGGTATATCCGTCCATCACTTCACCCCCAACGCTGCGAGGATGCGCAAAACTGGTAGGCATTCCTCAATAGCCTGCCGCGACACAGTAACTATGATGCCGTCCATGTCTGCTTGCTGGTAGTTTGACAGAGCCTCCACGGCATCTGGTGGCACCGCGCCCTTGAGCAGTTCAAGGATGGCGTCGGCGGCTGCGTATTGATCGCCGCCAGTGGTGTATTCTGCTATCGTGTAGCCGATATTATTTCTCAGGTCAGTCATGTGCGTTCTCCTGCAATGGGGCGGTTGGGAAATGGGGGTTGTTAGATCAGTCCGACAGAATGCCGGAAATGCTGAAAGGCCCAAAACGGATCACATGGTCTGCGCTTAGTTGTGGTGTCATTTTTCTTTTCTCCAATCATTGAAATAGTGTGATCGTGTAACCCATAGCGAGGTACATTGTTGTAGCAACGATAGAGAATACAGCGGATTCAATAATGTCACTATCATCATCTTTGTGCGGCTTGTGCATAACCAGCAATGCAACCATTGTCGAAACGCCCCAAGCGTATAGAAAGTCAAGTTGCGCGATACCAAATGATGGAACTGCGTGCCAGTTAAACAACTTCATAACCGCAAATGCTTTGTACATAGAAAGCGGAAACCACAAGGCTGTTGCTCCCATAAACTTCAACATAGTTCTTCCCTCCAAAAATAAAAGACGCCCCATCATTACAACGGGACGCCTAGTCGCGTCAAGCTGTTAGTTTTAGGTCAGGTCAACAATCTCGCAAACACCACTAACGCAGGCCATTGTTTGGCTTCCCTTTGTGGTATCCTCACGCTCATATTCTGCAAGCCCAGTCCAGTCAATCGCACTAGGCATTTGTGCAAGCATAGCCTCGTACTCTTCCTGCGTGCAGTCCTGATACGGTGCCTGTTGATATGTGTGGTCACTATGCGGCAAGAAGCTAATACCGCTAACCTCATCAAAGTGCTTGTACACCCACGCGCCAACTTCAAGCCATTCATCATCACGAACAGATACAGTCACAGATGGCTTATGCTCACACCAGTGGCGCTGATACGTTAGCCAAAACTCTAGCTGTTCTAGCGCCGTCATATCGTTTCGTGTAATGGCACCTTCCGGCGACTTAACAGGGAAGCTGAAAACAGTTGTGGTGTCATGCTTCATTACGTCAGGCTCATTGGGAATGCCCTGAGCCTTCATGAATTCCGTCAACGGGTCTTTGTTGTCTCCACGGACTGTGCGGATGTAGTATTCACTATGACGCGCGTGGATACCGCTTGCCGTGTCTGTTAGCTGCGACACCGTGCCGCTTGGTTTTACGCAAGTGATAGCGGCGCTGGCAGGGATACCAAGGCGATCTGCCCATTCCTTGTTGGTGTCGATTGCGGCCTGGCGGAGATCGTAAAGGATATCAGACAGCTCGTACACTTTTTGATTTAGCAAATCACAATCCATAATCCCCGTTAGAGAAACACCAAGAAGCCGCTCTGCCTCGGTGTTCTCGCGCCACACATCGCGCAGATACGGGAAATACGTATAGGTGCTTTGAATGGTGCCGAGAATGGTTGCCAGTTTTACCTTGCGTTTTAGGTCATCAAGCGTATCGTCCGCGCGGCACACTACTTCTGTCAAATTGCAAAATTGATAAGGGCGCAGGATGATTTCAGAACAAGGATTGGTACCAAAATCCCAATCGTCATCACGCCTACCATTCCTTGCGGCCTGCTTAACTGAAGCTTGACGATTGAAGATACCGCGCTCGCCGCTCTTGCTTTCCATCAAAGCCAGCCATTCACGCATAAAGCTTTCCGCATCAGGCTTGTCAGTGAACGCCACAGAATTGTTGGCTAACGCCCGTTGCGGATCTGTAGCCCACCATTGGCCAGACTTGGCATGACGCATGCGATCATCGCTTAGATTGCTTAGGCTAATCATAGCAGAACGACGTACACCACCAACAACAACAATCTCGCCAATCTTGCACATCAGGTCGTGACACTCAATTGATGTAAGCTTGCGGCCCTGCGCCTTCTTGAATACGTCAATGGTAAAATTGAATAGATCAACAAGTGGATCAGGCCCAGACGCACGACCTCCAAACGTGTTTAGCTTTGCTCCAGCCGGACGCACTGCGGAAACGTCCCATGTGGGGATGTACCCATCAAATAGATCTTGGATAAGCGTGCGGTATGCAGTAGCCCACCCCTCTTTGCTATCGTCAACATGAATTACACCATTCACAGACTTCAACTCAGGCACTTCTGGCAGCTTATTTACATACTGACGCTCAACGCTGAACCCAACGCCGGTTCCGCAAAGCAAAATGAACATAGCCTCATCAAACGAACGTGGATCGTCAACAGGCAGATAAGAACAATTGTAAATACAAGTGTTGTCGCGATCAGCAGCTGGTCCAGCCGTCATGAGAGCACGCATGGACGGCATAACTTCTAGGTTGGTGATTGCGTCTTTTAGCTTACTATTTACAGTAGTTCTTCCCGGCTTGATGGTGCTGTCAATAATATTCTCCACATACCGATCAACCGTTTCCGTCCAAGTTTCACGCCGGTTTTCTTCCGGCAGCCATCGCGCATAACGGCTCACAGCTATGAACCGCTGATAGTCATTCATGTTACTTACCTGTACTGCCAAATCCGTTTTCTCCACGCGCTGTTTCCTTTGTGATTTCTTCTACTTCGATTAGTTCTGTCTTGACGTTCTTAACCAGCATTGCCTGCGCAATCCGATCACCGACAATAGGCCAATCAGGTCGATACGATACAGGCCCATCATAGACAAGCTTGACTTTGATAGTTCCTAGGTAGTCCGCATCAATGATACCTGTGCTGTTGCACAACCGCATATCGTACTTGAAGCCTTGACCACTACGACTATACACCTTCAAGTGGTATCCATCTGGAATATCCCAAACGATCCCAGTGTCATAGATCATAGCACGCTGCCCAGAGGGTTCTCTGGTGCAAGCGGTCAGGTCAAAGCAAGCGGCCTGATCCGATGCGAATACAGGCGGCTTGGCTTTCGGGTGCTTTAGTGTGTATGGGAGTTTCATTTTAGCATCCTATCGATAACGTAGTCCTCAATACATCGTTTTAACCTTACCCCATTGTACCCGTCGCAAAGCATGTCACTAATTGCCATAAAGAACCTAAACATGGTTCCGGCAAATAGAATAAATGCAAGAACAATGAGTAGTGGCAAGCCTAACAGAAATCTAATTTTTTGCGGAACGTATTTCCTAAACCATTTCATCCCGTGGTGTCCTCCTTATAGAAACCGGACGCAACATATAGCACGTCCGGTGTTTGTTGTTCAAGTTAGGTGCTGGTTAGCGCACCTCAGCCCCATAAGCATAACCCCCAGCATCAACACGATCCTGATACAGATGCACCTTGCCCGCACCACTGTATCCCCGCATCACCTCAAACACCTCCTTGCGCTTTCCTCGTGGGTCTACGTCTGTTTCTCCGGTCCAGTACACGATGCGAGTTCCAGTGTCGCCAAGTCGCACGATCTTATCCAAGTGTTCGCGCCAGCCTTTTCGGTCTAGGTCTAGGTGGCGCGTGTCGGGTGCCATTGCGGCAATATCGTCTTGGCTAATCATCATTCCGCCTCCCAGTGGATCTTGGTTAGTTTGCCGTCTGTGTAGGTGCATTCTAGGTCGCGGGTAACAAGCAAGCCGTGATAGAATGCGTTGTTAACAATCTCTTTCGGAATTGAACCATACAACTCAACACGAGCAGTCTCACGCTTAACCTCAACAACAGGCTCTTTCTTTACGCGGTAGGCGATGATGTCAGCGTTATAGCCCGACTTACTCCAAATAAACTTACCAGCCTTGTTAGCTTCCCTTTCTGTGTACTGAACCTCAACAACCGCATCCCTATCAACCGGACACTCACCACCATTCCAGCCAATCCACGGCCCCCATTCATTACTCATTGCATAACCTCCTTTTCTACTTCTTCATAATCATTATCACCGTTCATTTCACCGACGCACAGACCAGCAACAAGCGCATTCACAATACCCTGCATCACTAATGGAGAACCGTGCATCATTACGCCCATATCATCACCTTCATCAGTTGTGATATTGACCGTGATGTTGCGATCACCAGGCGCAACCGTGATCGACCAAATGTTAGATCTCATCCTCAAACTCCTCCATATCTACGGCATCCTTGATCCATTCCGCCAAATTGCCAAACTCATCCTCTAGCTCATCTTGCGTCCATTCGCGATTGAATAGATGTACAGTTTCAATCTCAATATCTTCCACATCATACCAAACAGGCGAACCCGGCACTCCGTAGTCATTGCGTACTGATCGACCTGTCAATGTCGCGGTTAGGTCAAGTGTTAGAGTTGCTTTCATGCGAATAGGTCTCCTTGTGGGTCGTCGGCTGACATAGCCTCAATTCCTTTCACAAGACTAGCGTTATAACTTGCCTCTGTAAACCCCAAACCTCTCAATTTCATGTCATTTTTCAGCAAGCAAATAGCAATCTTTTTCCAACTCGGCGCACGATTTGTTTTTGCCAGTAAGTCCGGCACCTCATCAGGGATGCCGCTAGAATAACATCTGTCCTCCCACATCGAGACGTATTCCTTGACGCGCTGCGTAGTTCTCCTCCCACGTCCTAATTGCAATAGCTGCTCGTCTATTTGCCATCTTCCGTTGCTCATCAGTCAAGTAACCCCACGCTTTTCTAGTGATGTCCTCTGGGCAGTTCATATACAACGCGCAAGCCGCATGTCCTACCCACGCTTTACGGTTCAAGCTGTAGTCAGTAAGTGCGTTTTCACAACTAATCGGCCACTCCTGCACAACCAGATCCATATGGTCGCCATACAAATCCCAATTCCCTGTAAACTCTATGGCATTTTGCAGGTATAGGGCGCGATCATCGACCGCGCCCCACATGTTGTACTGGATTTCCTCCCAATCCTCCACTGGGTGCCAGACGCGCTTAAACCTAATCAAGCTCAGCCTCCCACGCCTCACTAAAGCTCTTGTTAGCAAACAGGCTAGAAAGCCCGGTGATCTGCTTCATGCGCAAAAGCTCATCTGGCGACATGCCAATATGCTTACAAATCCAGCGGTCCCCCTTCCCCATCTCGACAAGCTCAGACACGATACTGCTCATAAGCTCGATATTGTGAGAGCCGCGCGCCCGGTTGTGTCGAATGGTGGAAGCCATCCGATCCCCAAGAGCCTTGTCAATCACAACAATAGGTAGGTGGCCATTCTCGCGGTCATAGATGCGCTGTGATCGCCGCATAGTCGAATAGCGGTGGAAGCCGTCAACGATGATATAGCGGTCATTCTCTTCGTCACGGTAGGTTACGATGGGCATTGTGTACCCATCTTCCCAAATCGAAGTTTCCAGAAGCTCCATTTCAGGTGGCGCTACAGCATTTGGGTTGTAGTCATTGCTAGTTACCTTTTCGATAGGTACGCGCAACACGTTGTAGACTGGGCTTACATAATCACTCATAGCTTCCGTCCTCCTTATGGCACTCATTCCCCGTCAGGGGCGGATTGAATACTGAAATAAGTATTACATCAGTGAACGCCTCAAAAGTGTGGTTTTCGTGGCTATCCAAGACGTACATGGCATCCGGGCCTACTTGGTATTCATCGCCAGTTTCAAGGTTTTTAATCACGCCATGACCTTGAATACAATAGCACGCCTCCTGATGATTTTTATAGTGCCAATTCCACGGCCCCCCTTTGGGGATCACGGTTTTGCACACAGTGAACCCCATACCATCTTTTTCAGTTAGCAAGCGAAACGACGTGAACGCATCATTGGGACTACGCACAAACTGGCTTCCAAGGGCTGTTACGACTTTCATATTCTTACCTCCTACGGTGTTTAGTTATCTTAGACTAGCCATAAAGCACGTGGCTTTGTACGTCAATACAAGTTTTGAGCAATTTCCGCAAAACTTTACGGTTAGGTACCCAGAATCTCTCAATTGATGTACCAATTGCCTAAAATGCGCCTTTCGTTCTCCAATCATGCGGTATTCCCCGCTTTCTACATACTTTAGTGCCTTTATGTGCATCGGTGTGATTTTCATGACCCAAAAACCTTATCAATCCCAGAATACTTTTTCATAATCTGCCGTTGGCGTGCAGACTGTTCCTTAGTTGGTGCAAGACCAAGGTACTTGCAAGTATGGTCATTCTTTAGAATGGTAATTGCGAACCTTTTCCAAGAGTGAACAGATGAGTTGTGCTTGGACAAAAAGTCTACGTGATCCGGGATCGGAGGGGAGATGCGTACCCGATCTAGGCTTTTGCTGCCATGCGCTGTCTTTCCATTTAGCGTAAACTTAACCCCGTTCTCCCTAAGCTCTGCAATCGTTTCCGGGTAAAGTCCACGGCCTACGCGCGACCAGTATCGCAACCCCTGCGCAAACCGCTGCTTAAAATTTTCCGCCGTCTCATCTGGCAGCGTGTTAAGTAAAAACTTAACAAAGCTTTTCCATGTGTGACCCTCTGGCAGCTTAACCGACTTATAGTCAAGCTGCTTGCCGTACGTCGCTACAAAATTTGCTCCATTTACACGCGCAACAAGCCTTGCCCAAATGGGCGCGTCGATGATGCGATACATGTTAAGGCTAGTTTTCGCCTCACTCATAAATGGTGACGCAACACGCATAGAGTTGACTGGCACGCCAGCGCGATAGAACATATCATACAGGGTATTATATGACCAATCGTTAACCTCATTGGCGGTCCAGATGTCGTCTGTTTTCCAGTCGAAAATCGGATAGCAGTTAAACACATGATCCGTGTTTTTCTTTGTCCACATCTTGCCGCCATAGGTCTCTTTGCGCTCATTCATAATTGCGCGGAAACGATTAAGGCTTTCTTGTGTGCGAATGCCGATCAGGTTAGCGGTCCTCTTGCCTTGAGAGTACCACTCAGCAAACCCGTCCCAAAACTCATCATAGTTAGAGTTCTCATGGAACCAATCAAAACCCTTTTCTAGTCGGTTTTCCCAAGTTACAACGTAATCACGGTCTGGACGATCTTGGATCCATTTGTGTCGATCCTCATTCCCCCAACACTGCCAGTCACTATGGAACACACTCACAGTGCAGGGGAGCGTGATCGGAAGGCAACACCAGTAAACATCAAGAATGTCTCTATTCTTGTCCAAAATATCAAGCATGAACTCAGTAGATAACTTGTAGTTAGCCTCGTTATCCATGATTTGCACGCCAATCTTACGATCTGGACAGTTTTCCCGAACGTAATCAATGGCAAGGTTTAGCAGCACGCCACTATCCTTTCCGCCTGAGAACGATACATAAACACGCTCAAAGTTATCAAAGATAAACTTCATGCGCTCTTGGGTTGCCGTCCACACGTCAACCCCTTGGTAAACTCTTTTGAAGTTGCGTTCCATATTACCTCCTATGTGCTGCCCTAACCTATATCAAACAAGCGCCGCTTGGCAAGCACTAAATACCCGTCATCTTCTTCTGTTTTCTTGATGCGCACGTCCTGATTGGTCCAGCCGTTACTGCGCACCCAATCCTTGCACTCTTCAAGGCTTTGCGGCGTACACTCGCCAAAGAACGCTACTACAGGGCCAGTCTGCGCCATTCCCGCACTGCCTCCATAGCGGCCTCCCAACCCAACGCAACACATACCCAAGCGCCTGCGTCCTGTGCGGCATTAAGATAATCAATCTGCCCCGGTTGCCATTTACTCTTTGTGTGGTCCGCACGTTTCATCTCGCACACAAACGTCACACGGCTCGGAATAATCACGTCAGACGCGCCAGACACAAATCCGCCCTCCGCTTTCATCTTGTTGTGCTGCGCATGGCTTCGCTTGCCCTCATTTCGGATGTGTAGGGCGATCCTCTTTAGATCTGGGGGCAGTTGGTTGAAAAACGTGCTCTGTTCTGCTGTCTCAGTAGGGCATGGGCCGCGATACGTCTGGTCGCCGTAGACTGGAATGTTTGGGGGGAATTTCATTGGTTACTTTCGTGCATAGTGACGCCTCCATTGGCTCATTGATTTAAATTTACCCTTGTATTCCTTGCCATCCCATATCATTACCCACTTGCCCCAATCAGCCATTCTTTTCGGATGCGGCATGATAGATATGCCATGCCTATCAACTGACACAAGGTCGCATAGCTCTGCCGTTCCAGCAAACATGTCCGATCCGCAGTTTCGCAAAAGTTCGCATCCGTGTTGCATGACATTTCGCACATGTTGCGCTGTCACCTCCTTCTTTCGCGCACGAATGCGAAGAAGCCCCGAATGAATAAAAGCATGGCAAAAGTGACACAGCGCTACGATTTCCTTTAGCTCTGCTGCGCCTTTATTGTAGTTTATCTCGAATATTTCATGCGCCTCCAACCACTGATGTAGCTTGGCCTCTGACTTATGAACGCCACAAGCCGCGCAGCAATAGTCACTCTCTGCATAGACCTCTTGTCGCTTTTGGTCCCATGCATCCTTTCCCATAATGGTTCTGGGGTTAAGTCCATGCAGCGGCTTTGGTATGTTTGCCGCGCTTAGTAGTTCAGGCCTCATCCGTTCGGCTCCTTATCCTTAGGTTCATTAAACGCGAATACCTTAAAGAAACCCGCATCATCCTTTTTGTACGTTATGGTCTCAGGTTGTCCGCCTTGCAAACTATCAAACAACGCCTTAGTAGACGCTGCCAAGTTATTAGTAGGCTCCTGCATCACCCATACGCTAAACGATCTGTACGGCGTCACAACGTCATAGCGCTTCATTTCATTGCCGCGCTGCGACACGGTATCTTTAACCGACCATCCCGTCACCTCGTCGCACTGTCGCTCTCTTGGGTTGCGTTTCAGGGCGCGAAACTCTAGCGCAAGCTTTTCGTTCGGATCAATAATCTCACCCTTACACTTGAAGCAATACCGCGCCGCAATGTCATTTGGCTCTTCGCAGTGGGGACATTCCTTGCTTGTCCATCGATATTGACATTGTTCCAATTTGCCGCCACCAATCGGAACAAGGTTAAGGCACCTTCTGCCAAAGTGTGCTGGCAATGGGCCATGCTCCGTTTCAATCTTAGCCCCCGTCAGATCCGCAAAGTAACCGTCTGGCGTGACATTGTATCCTTCCGGGTTCTGCCTCGCGCCAAACTCATTTTCGCCGCAACACATTGGGCATTCACAATGGATTGAGCCGCCCTCACCCTTACCCTTGTGCGCTTTGATCTCTGGATTGAACAAATCACCGTCCGGGCAGTGCTCTTCAATATTCCCCGCGTAATCCAGAACTAGGCAGTTTTTCTTATCGTCGTGCAGGCGCAACCCACGTCCAATGATCTGCTGCATCAAGCCAACGCTGTCTGTCCTGCGCAATAAGGCAATAACATCTACATGCGCAGCATCAAACCCGGTAGTTAATACGCTAACATTTACAAGGTACTTAATCTTGCGCGCCTTGAATTGCTCCAAGATTGATCGGCGATCACCCTTAGAAGTTTTGCCAGTTACAATAGCGCTTAACCCCGGAGGCAAAGAAGCCATGATTTCATCCGCGTGCTGGATTGTAGCAGCGAAAAACATGACGCCCATGCGGTTGCGAGACTGAGCCACAACGTCCGCAACGATCTGGCTTGTAAGCCTGCCGTGCCCTACAAACGCCTCATCAATGGTGCTAGGCTTGCGCAAGTCAAGATTGCTTGTGTCATAGCTTTCCGCATCTCCCGCGCCGATCATGGGAGGTGTCAGGTACCCTTGTGAGATCAACTCATGCGCCGTTATACGATCAACGCACTTCGCAAAGTATGGGTCTTTCGATGCGAAATCAGGAACGGGCTTATCACCCGGCCCGACGCGATAGATATACCCCTCGCCCAATCTGTATGGCGTAGCGGTAAAGCCGATCACCCGAATGTTTGGATTGAGTTCGCGCATGTACTCAATGATTGCCTTGATCGTTTTTGTGATCCCGTGGCATTCATCAATGATAATGGCCGCAAACTTATTACCAAACCTACTAATGCTATTCTTGACCGTGCTAGGCGTGCCAAACACAACAGGATGGCGCAAAGACTTGCCGCCTGCCGATGCGGAAAAGATAGATGCAGGCTCTCCCGTCATCAGGTACTTTTCGCGGTTTTGCTCCACAAGTTCAGCCTGTGGGGCAAGGCATAAAACAGACTTGCAGCCGCTCATGTCATACACTTGCCGTGCAATATCCGCGATCATCATGGACTTACCCGCGCCTGTAGCGGCGTCAATGATGCACGGTTCAATACTTGTGCGGATATGTTCCATCACGCGGGACACAGCCCGCGCTTGGTATGGTCTAAGGGTGTAGGTCATTGCTTGCCCCTCAAGTAATCTTCCAACTAACACTACCTTTACCGCGATACGGCTCAAGGTCAACCCCCTTCAACTCCGGCACTTTGGCATATTGCACATTACCTTTACGCTCGACCTTCGTTACCTTCCTGCCCCACATAAGAGCATTAGACCCGCCTGCCGCGTCAATGATCGCCGCCTTCACCTCTTTCTGCCGCTCTTGCGCATTAGCAATCGCCTCGCCTAGCTGGTCATATTCATCCAGCATCTTTTTAACCGCGTCTGTGTTAATCTCTTTTCGCAAAGGCTCCAAGTGATCCGGGTTATCAAGTTCGGACAGATAGAACGCATAGAATTGACGCAGAACAGGCAGGTTCTCGTTTAGCCATTCATGGTCAATCTTGACACGTTCCAGCCGTGTGCCGTGCGGCGTCCATTGCCAGAAGTCGCACCACTTACGATCCGTCACGTATAGCTGTACCTGAATTTGCGCATAGTAGTGTGGCTGATCTGCAATCGTCTTGAATTTCGGCTCAGGATCCTTGCGGATGCCAAACGGGCATTTGATCTCTACAAGCCCATCATCGCCAATATAGCCATCAGGTGACGCTCCCAGCCAATCCTCTTTCGTATCGAAAAAGGCAGGATCAACTTGATTTCCCGTTCCTAGTTCGTATTCCCATCGCGCACCGTCCTCATGAGTATTGCCCCATTCCGTTGCGATGTTGCCCGTAAATTCCGATGGTGCCACGTGGTATGATCGCACCATAGACCGCAAGGCTTCTTCTTTGGTCATGTAGGGCGCACAATCCAAGATAGCGCCCACCATGCTACCAGTGATGCGGCCTTTGCGTGCCTTGAACCATTCAGGTGACTGCTGTTGTGGTGTAGTCATGCTTAGTCCTCCTTAATAAAAGGGCGACCCGAAAGCCGCCCTTGTTGCCATTAGATCAACGTCACAGGAGCGAATGGAATCTCATCATCGTCAATTCCAGAACCGCCAGCCCCGAAACCCCCATTCGACTGATGCTTAGGCGTGGCAGGCTTTACGTTCTCATCAACGCCTTTCGACTTGGGAGATACTGCACAGATCCAGTTACCTGACATTGTTTCCCCGGTGTCGGATTTCATTTCCCACACTTTTAGCTTTGTCACCATCATCTTATTAACAAGGCAGCGCTGCAAGTCCTCATCGCTTGGACGCCCGTTAATGGTCATCAATTCGCCGCCCGCGTTAGCATCAATCGCGCCAAGCATCCGCTTTGCATTGTCGCCTTGCTTTTTGCGCTTATCCGGGTCTCTTTGGTTCGGATTGTTGCCAAGCACCCAAAGCTTCTGGAACACTACACGGTTCTTAAACACTTCCGGCTTTGCGACACGCCAACGCAGACTAATAAACTCAGCGCCATCCTTGTCATCCCAGCGTGCTTCGTCCGGGTAGGCCATGACGTCTGTGTTATCAGGGATAGGCTCACTATTACCCTGCGGTGCTTCGTATTCAGTTGTCGATTGCGCGGTGCTGCCGTCGCTAAGATCCCAAAATGACATTCAGTAGTTCTCCTTATAGGTTACATATATTCCGCAAAAGGGTTTTCGCCCTTTTTGATTTTCAGAGGGCCGGAAATGCCCAAACGGTTCTTGGACACATTCGCAGGCGTCATGTCTACAATCATCAAGCGCTCATCGCTAGTAACCGCCTTCCCGCCTTCCATAACGGTGGTGTCCTGTTTGATGAACCCCACAATGTCGCTATTGTTGATGTAAACAGGAGCGGTCTTCTTGTGCAGTTGCAGATTGTACTTGCTGTACGCCTCACCGTCCGGCGGGTCAACACGATCAACCTCAACATGCGCAATAAACACAACATTCATACCGCGCCGATCACGCAACAACTCAGCCGCCTTGCGAATTCGCCCATGCTTACCTGTTACAGTGTCCCATGCGCTCCCAAAGCCGCTCCCGGCTGCGTTCATAGTTTTCTGACGTGATGGTTGCGCGTCAATTATATTCGCAACAAACAGCGCCTCAAGGCCTGTCACGCTGTCAATAATTAGCGTCTTATATTCATGCTCATCTTGCAGCAACGCTTTCAACTGGTCAAAAAGTTCGTTTTCATCCCAAAGGCCATCTTGGGTCTTTTTGCTCCCCAATGGGGCCAGCCCGTCCGGTGCCTTTTCAATGTCGCGCGGCACTGCCTCACCGCTGGTACGAATGATAAACGGATCCGGGAATGTTGACGCAAGGCTTGTCTTGCCGCTGCCAGCGTCACCGCAGATAGTAACGATAAGAGATGTTTTGGACGATTGAGACGTCGCCCCTTGTAGCAAACTCATGCTTGTCCTCCTTGGATTGCATTGATGTGTATATTTGTTGTTTCTTCGGTTGTCAACCCACTTGCCAAACTTTTCTTGCCGTGCTAAATAGCCTACGTACTACTAAGGAGGCTACATAGTGCATTACAAGGCATTTAGAGACGCGGACATTCGGTTTTTCCCGCTATTGGGCAAGCATGGCCACGAAGGCGAGGAGTTGACGGAAAAGGAGCAATACAAGGTTCCCCGCTCATCCGGGTGGAAGTCAACCCCGCTATGGTCAGATGAGCAAATCGAACTGATGGAAGAAACAGGCCAGCTAGACACAGGCTATGCGGTGTTGTGTGCTGGCCTTATGGTGGTGGACATTGACGCCCGTACTGGTGGCGTTGAAAGTCTCGCGAGGCTCATTAAGGAGGTTCCGGAGATTGAAGAGGCTGGTCTTATAGTCGCCACAGGATCAGGCCATGGGTCACGTCATTTCTATTTTCGCGCGCCTGAAGGCGTGGCAATCGCAGGCAAGCTGAAAGGATACGATGGCATAGACATTAAGTCTGGCCCCGGCGCTTTTGTTGTCGGTCCCGGGTCTATGCACGCAAGCGGTAATCACTACACAATCCTAGAAGGCAACCCTGACGATATTGACGACGCACCTGTCGCACTAGTCGATATGCTGCGCAAACCTGAGTATCACCGGACGGAATATAACGGCGCTGTGATGGACGTCACGCACGATGACCTTGCGGATATGATGGCTCACATTGATCCAGATTGTGACCATGAGCAATGGGTGCGGGTTGGCATGGCATGCCATGATGCAAGTCAAGGGACCGCCTTTGACGTGTGGGATGCGTGGTCATCTCGCGGCTCTAAATACCCCGGCAGTGAGGATCTGGAAAAACGCTGGCATTCATTCGGCAAGGCATCCATGCCCGTTACCATTGGGACACTCATCCATTATGCAGAGGTTGGCGGATGGCGTCGGGCTGTGACGTTTGACGCAGCCCCCATGGATGATGACGCAGCATCCCCAGAAAGCGATCTGCTAGACACAAGCGCTGTCGACCTTCTGCGTCCGCCGGGGTTCGTGGGTGATGTCAAGCGCTGGATTGATGACCAATGTCGTTATCCGCGTGAACACCTAGCAACAGCTGCCGCTTTGGTAGCAGTTGGTAACGTGGCCGGTCTCAGGTACACCGACGATCTGGATGGCGTCACGGCTAACTTGTTTGCCTTTGGTGTGGCGGATAGTTCCAGCGGAAAAGAGGCTGTATTGCAAGCCATGCAAAAAATCATGGTAGAGACAGGCATCAGCGCAGCGGCTCACGGGTTCCAGAAGTCACAGCAAGAAGTGATGCGCAACCTAATCCGGCACCAAGCGGCTTACTACATCATTGACGAACTTGGCATCGAACTTGGCAAGGCTGTAAACGCTCAGAAGAAAGGTAGCGCAGCATATCTTGAAGGCCTTATTGGTACGCTGATGAGCCTATATTCCAAGGCGGACGGCAAGGCGCTCTTGTCTGGTGACGTCAAAGAGGATGTGCGCAAGGCTATGCAATCGGAATTGGCACAGCACCTAAAGGCAGTTGATAACAATGAAGACCCGTCAGGCGCAAGGGCGCTAAAGGCGGAGAGGTTACAGGCACAGCTAGACACGCTGGATCAGGGATTGGACAAGCCGTTCCTGTCATTGATTGGCTTCACTACGCCTAGCACATTCGACACCATCATTGATGAGGATCAGGCGACAAGCGGTTTCTTGGGGCGCGCCCTGCTAGTCAGGGAGCATAACAGCAACCCATGGCCTAAACGCCCATTTAAGAAGCGCCCCATGGATGACAACATGAGGCAGGCGTTGCGCGGTCTTTTTGACGGCGGTCACTTCAACGCTACCAATGACCGGGTAGAGCATTTCGGGGATCGGGTGCCAGTGCAGACCACACCAGACGCCGCACAGGCGCTAGACAAGGCGCTAGAGTGGACCATTGAGTATGCCGAGATGCAGAAGGAGCGCACAGGACTAGAAGCGGTTGTACGGCGTGGCTATGAGATGATCGCCAAGATCAGCCTAATCCTTGCTGCCCCGTCTGGGGTTCGTACACTAGAACATGTGCGTTGGGCGTTCGCCATTACCAAGCGGGACGTAGACGAAAAGCTGCGGCTTGTTATGTCCAACGACGAAACCCATGGTACAGATAAGAACCTGATGGCCAAGATCACCAAGTACATCAGCAAAGACCACGGGGAAAGGGTCGGCGTCATCAAGAACCGCCTGCGCCGATACAAGCCAGAGGACGTGGTGAAGGCGCTCGAAAAGATGGAAGCGGCTGGGATGGCCAGACGCGAGACAACCAAGGCAAAAAACAACGGGAAAGTGTCCGAACGGTGGTATTTTACCGGATAAGTTGTGGTACGTAGTAAGCTTTTTCGTTCGTATCACATTAAGAACTACTAGCAACCCGCTGTAATGGCGGGTTTTTTACTTCATAGTGCAAGTAGGTACGTAGTAGCCTTAAGAGACTGAGAGAGAGGGAGAGAAAAAATACACTAATAGTACCTAGCCTAAAGACCCTTTTTCACTATAATAGAAGGGTCTAAGAGATAACTACTTACTATTTACTATTAAGATTATTATTATATATATTTATATAGGGCGTTATCGATAACGGTATGTAGTTTCGTTGCTGCTACGTAGTAGTCATCTATCAGGTGTTGACACACCCGCACCAACATGCTACCACCAAACCAGACACATGAAGGAGGTCATAGGTATGAAGATTGAAGTTGGAAAGAAGTACGAGTTGAACAATGGTGACGTGCATGAGGTTGTGCGGATGCATGGAGACGATCCTACCGCAGTAGATGAATACGGCTTTGGTCCGTTCGTCATTAATGGGGTTCTATACCACCAAGACGGGCGGGTTGCAGACTGCGGTCTTAATCACGATCTAAGCGTAAAGCGTGAGGTGCTCACCATCGAACCCGGAAAATACTACCGCACGCGTGATGGACGGAAGGTTGGGCCTATGGAAGAGGAGCTAGACGGGGGTTTTATGGCAGAACATCCTGATAAGGGCGGTTACTTTACTGCCTCGTGGAAGCCAAATGGAAAAAGATGGATGAAGGAACCAAATCTCGACCTCATCGCAGAATGGGGCGATGAAACCCGCGACCCCGAACTAACCAGCCCATATGGTGATGGCAATCATCCTTTGCCTGATGTGACCAGCGCATCCGAAGCCCCCAAGACGTGGGGCGAGATGAGCGACGATGAGAAGGGGGCGAGCGCCACCATGGAGGCTATCGAGTATATTGACGAGGTATTTGATAGTAACCTTGCGCAACGAGTTCGCGACGAATTGGGCATCAAGCCTGAACCAAAGCGCGAGACGGTGACACTTGAATGCGATGCGAATGGAGGATGGTCGTTCTATGAGGACGCTGGTACGCATAAGATTTCCCACCGCATCACCTTCACCACCATCGACGGCGAGCCAGACCTCGACAGCATCCGCATGGAGGTCATCAAATGATAGCCAATATCTATGGCTATGACAAACCCACACCAGCAATGGAGGAGGCGTTACACCAGCGCCTTCTAACCCTGTCACAACAAGAGTGTTACTTGGATAGCAAACACCGCCCGATCCTCATCGAATCTTTCCGCTACGAACGCAGCGTCATGGAACTGGTCCAGCACGTAGCAGACGAAGGCGGCGCACAGTGGCATGATCGCGGGCCTATCGCTAGGCGGTTGGCTGACACATTAGGATACACCGCGTCGGCTAATCTAATGGCCGCTGTGCGTGAGGCTGTGGCGCAGGGGCTGCTATCGGCCACCGTGCGGGATGGGGAGGGGTGGCTTATGTGTGAGCCGTATGGTTTCGAAATGTTGGATCTTTGGGAAGGGATGGATGGTGAGAGCGTGTGAGACGTGTAAGTGGTTTAGGAGTGAAGGCGAATTATTCAGTTTCCCGACTAACGAAAAAGAGTGGTCCGGGTATAAGGTTTGCACTTTAATGCCAGAATGGATTGGCGTATATGAGGATCACTACTGCGGCCAATGGGAAAGGTTGGATGATGAGACTTAGGGATATGACGGTTAAGGATAGTTGGTTTAAGCGCGCTAGGCGTGATGACCTTGACGATTTGTTTTGGTTCTTGATGGCCAAATTCGGGGCGGGCGCTCTAGTGGAAATATTGCCAGACGGCAGCAGGAGGTACACACATGACAAAACTTGAAGCACTAACCGAACTGGCCGCGAAGGTGGAGGCGGGATGCATCCCTAAGCGAGACTTAGTTTCAGCAGCTTTCGCGCATAGAGATGAGAAATACAAAGGATTTAGGCTCGGAGAATTGATCCATTGGATTATGCAGCCAGATGATATTCGCGCTATGGGCGCGGCAAGGGCGCTTCATGAGGCTGTGTTGCCGGGGTGGGATATTCAGATCACAACTTATGAAGATGATAGCTTCGAGGCTTCAGTGGCGAGACCAATGGAGGTGAGGACATACGACGGCGTTTCTATGTACATGGCACGCGCGTGGCTTTTGGCTATCATCCGCGCCTTGATCGCAGAGGAGGAAGCATGAGTAAACTAAAATGGACAATCCGCCCTAGCGGCTATGGGGACAACACCCATGACGCCGGGGCATATTGGATTCACCCACACAACGGGACTTGGAGGGCGCTTTACGTAACTCAAGAGATCGCTGCATTACTGGGTAGCTGGCAGTCCGCACGAAAAGCATGTCAGGATCACTTTGACCGCGCCCAAGCCCTCCAAAGCCTAGCTGACGCGGATCGTGACCTGTTATGACCTTCCCGCTACCCCTATGGTGCTGCACATACATCAAGCGAGGCCGGGAGTTTTGCATAACGCTACCCGGCACCGATCCCGAGCAGCTCGTGGAGGATAACAAACACCTGTTGCGCGGGCTAAGGGTGGACGGGC
>Ga0209692_10000896_pt1 | contig 50232 bp, 50 predicted proteins | sample tdDd472_FD_187129 | JGI IMG/M metagenome (GOLD analysis project Ga0209692, IMG submission 187129) | Marine sediment microbial communities from the Atlantic coast under amendment with organic carbon and nitrate - tdDd47.2 (SPAdes)... | ecosystem: Environmental > Aquatic > Marine > Coastal >... | reverse complement strand
CATCGCCGTGGTAACGCAAGCCACCGGCGTGGATGGGAGCGGGCATGAAGTCGTGGCCCAACGTATGCATCTTGACCAGCGGTGTCAGACGCGCCATGTCGCCAAAGTCGTAGCGATATTCGCCACGGGTCAGCGTCGGGCATGCCTTGGGCTCGACCGGAATGAACTTGACCGGATCGCCAGCCAGTTTCTGCGGCAGGAACGGAAAGACCAGCCCGCCGAAGTTGGAACCGCCGCCCACACAACCGACAAGGTGAGTGGCTTTCTCGCCAGCAATCTCAAGCTGCTTCTGAACTTCCAGGCCGGTGATGGTCTGGTGGATGAGCACGTGGTTCAGCACGGAGCCGAGGGCGTACTTGGTATTGTCATGGGTCGCAGCGTCTTCAACAGCTTCGGAGATGGCCAGGCCGAGGCTGCCCTTGCAGTCCGGGTCTTTTTCCAGCATCTCGCGGCCGGTACGGGTCTCTTCGGACGGAGATGGGAAGATGGTACCGCCGTAGGTATTAATGAGCATTTTCCGGTATGGCTTCATCTCGTAGCTGACCTTGACCATGTAGACGACACATTCCATGTCGAACTGGGAGCAGGCAAAGGAAAGGGCTGTGCCCCACTGGCCTGCGCCGGTTTCGGTGGCCAGACGCTCGACGCCTGCCATTTTATTGTAATAGGCCTGCGGGACGGATGTATTGGGCTTGTGGGAACCAGCCGGGGAACCGGATTCGTCCTTGTAGAAAATCTTGCACTTGGCGCCGATGGCCTTTTCCAGCTTGTCGGCACGCACCAACGGAGACGGACGCCACAACTTGTAGACATCAAGGACTGCTTCAGGGATATCGATGAACCGCTCCTGGCTCATCTCCTGTTCGATCAGGGCATCGGGAAAAATCGGGGACAGCATGTCCGGGGTGATGGGTTCCATGGTCTCGGGATTGAGGGGCGGAGCCATGGGGGTCGGCAAATCCGGCATGGGGTTGTACCACTGGGTCGGCATCTCGTCTTGGGGCAAAAAGATTTTCTTAGGCATTGGGTTCCTCCGAACAGTTTTGAGACCAGAATCGAAACACCGCACAAACCTCTCCGCCGATATTTCGATCAATAATCAATTCATAAAAAAGCCACTGGCTTATTTCCCAGCGGCATCCATCGGTTCTCAAACTGCGCACAAAATCGAGCCGTCGACCATGAAGATCAACAACTACACTTCAGTACGAGTTTAAGACGCAGGCCGCTTTACGTTAAGCCACCCGCGATCACAAAAAGAGTAGTAAGAGATGGGTGTTTTCATAGACGACATCGATACTCCAGATATCGCGAAAGAGTCAAGATTTCTTACTCCGACAACCCTGTTACCAACTCCGGCAAAATCTCTCCGGCCTTGCCGTGCATGGCAAAATCCATGAACCCGGTATTTGCCGTCGGTTCGAGATTAACCTCAACAGTAACGGCCCCGTGCTCCCTGGCGAGTTGATAGAAAGATGCCGCTGGTTGTACCAGGTTGGAGGTGCCGACGGAAATGAATACGTCGGCGGAACTGATCTGCGCAATGGCAAGCTTGAGTACACCGGGAATCAATGGCTCGCCGAACCAGACAACACCGGGTCGCAGCAGATGACCGCAGACAGGGCACTCCGGCATAGGAGGCAGATCGGACCTGTCATCACGGGCATGGGTACACTTGGTGCATTTCAACTGCCACAAGCTACCATGCATCTCCAGATACTTGCGGCTGCCAGCCGCGGCGTGCAATCCGTCCACATTTTGAGTGATCAGAAGAAAGTTCGGGATATGTCGCTCCATCTCCGCCAAAGCAAGATGCGCCGGATTAGGCTCGCACTTTCCAACCAGATCACGCCGCCAATTGTAGAATTCCCACACCAATTCAGGGTTCATTGCGAAGGCGTCAGGCCTCGCCAGATCCTCGGGTCTGTGCGTCTTCCACAATCCGTCGCGACCCCGAAACGTCGGCACCCCGCTTTCAGCGGAAACACCCGCACCAGTAAGCACAACAACCTTCTTACTGCCGTCCAGCAACGCCTTTACCATCTCCATATCTGCCTGCATCGTACCTTCGCTTATGTAATAACGTCACTCTCGGACGTTCGTTTCACCTAAATGGAACATTTTTTCAACGCTTATCATTCAAAACAAGACCAAAAACACGACCTAAAAAACCAAATTTGAAACGGCAAAAAGCTCAATTCAGTGTCAAAAATTTATGCAAAAAAGCATTTTTTGAACTTCGCCACCTGCCAGCCGTATGCGCCACAACTTGCAATCCGACCGAATAAACGTCATAGTCCGCTTCCTATTTTGAGCATATCCCAACCAAGCACACCCGCTATTTCGCTGCATAAGGAGAACGCAATGGCTGAAAAAACCGTATATTACATCGAAGGTGATGGCATCGGCCCCGAAGTATGGAAGGCCGCACGCCCCGTTCTGGACGCCGCAATCGCAAAGGCCTACGGCGATTCCAACAAGCTGAACTGGGAAGAGCTCCTGGCCGGCGAAAAGGGCTTCAAGGAAACCGGAGAGCACCTGCCCCAGGCAACCATGGATGCCCTGTCCAAGGCTGACCTTGCCATGAAAGGCCCCCTCAACACACCTGTCGGTGATGGTTTCCGCAGCCTCAACGTCACCCTGCGCCAGGTCTTCGACCTTTACGCCTGCATCCGTCCCATCAAGTATTTTAAGGGAATCGAATCCCCAGTCAAGCGCCCCGACCTCGTGGACATGTGCATCTTCCGCGAAAACACCGAAGACGTCTACGCCGGTATCGAATACCAGTCCGGCACCCCGGAAGCCAAGAAATTAATCGAATTTCTTGCTGACGAAATGGGCGCGAAGGTCGACCTGTCCGCCGGTGTCGGCATCAAGCCCATCACCCCGGCTGGCTCCAAGCGTTTGGTCAAGAAGGCCATTGAGTATGCCATCGAGAACGACAAGCCCTCCGTCACGCTGATGCACAAAGGCAACATCATGAAGTACACCGAAGGCGGCTTCCGCGCCTGGGGTTACGAGCTTGCCGAAGAAGAATACAAAGGCCAGGTTGTACGCGAAGGCGAAGAAGGGACCGGCGTCATCATCAAGGACCGCATCGCAGATGCCATGTTCCAGAACGCCTTGATGTACCCCGAACAGTACTCGGTCATCGCCACCACCAACCTGAACGGCGACTACATCTCCGATGCTCTGGCCGCACAGGTCGGCGGTCTCGGCCTCTCCCCAGGCGTAAACATGGGCGACAACCTCGCCTTCTACGAGCCCACCCACGGCACCGCCCCGACCATCGCAGGCAAGGACATGGCCAACCCCGGTTCCCTGGTCCTCTCCGGCACCATGATGCTCGAACACATCGGCTGGACCGAAGCCGCCAACCTCATCCACGCTTCAGTGGAGAAAGCTCTGGCTGGCAAGAAGGTCACCGTCGACCTCGCTGCCCAGATCTCCGGCGCGACCCAGGTCGGCTGCCAGGAATTCGGCGAAATCCTGCTGGCAAACCTGTAAAGATCACGTAGTTCATTCAAGCCCGCCCTGCCACTCGGCACGGCGGGCTTTATTATTAGTCTTTCCCCCTCTCATTTGACCCACGGAAAATCCTGCGCTAGAGAATTGCCAACCAACCATGAAAAACTCGATGACAACCCGACTCAAAGACACTACCCGCTACATCAAGGCAGCGCCCTGGCCGTACATGACCGGACTGGCTTCGCTTGTGCTGGCGCTTGGGCTCTGCATCTCGGGCCTCATCAGTTTGGATAACGAAAACCTGTATGAAGCATTCATTTTCGGATGCTGGAGCGGCGGGTGGCTAGTGGTAGCCCTGTTCTCCCTGGCTGACGGTGTCTCCAGGCACAGGGAATACAAGCGCATCAAGGCGATGTTTGTCAGATTTGGATACAGTGTCCGCATTCTCGAACCGCTGACACGTTCTCGCTGCCAGCGTGATGCCGCCCTTCTTGCCGCCAGGGAAACAGGACACGGAGATCATGCACACACCTATTTCATAGGACTTGGCTATCGCTGGTATCATATCCTGCCCGACTCGGTGATGCGCAATCCCTTTTCGTTTCTGAAACCAAGCTTCCTGCGCTCATCCTTTATGCCTGGCAAAAAAGCCCGGGCATAACCGCCTTTCTTTCCACTACTTTCATTGACATCTGCGCTCCAATAACGTTGATTATAGCCCCAAGGAGACCTTGAATGAAAAAGCTGATCACCCTGTGCATTCTCATATCAACTTTCGCCATGTACGGATTCCTGAGCTATGATCGTGGAGTTCGCGGCGACCTCTACTATTCCGAAACCCGCCCCAACATCCAGCTCAAGATAGACAAGTCCCTGCGCTATCTGGGTGATATCGACTACCTCCAAGGTCGCCTGAAAGCTCACGCTTACATGTGGCTTACACCCGGCGATGGCCCTGGAATGGACAAGATGTTCATCATTGAGCACACGACGGTATCATCAGAGGTGGCATTTCTTACGACAACCCAACTATTCAGGGGAATGCCCAGCTTCGCAAACGGAAGAATGGACGTATATGGCGAAAACTACCAGTATGTTTACTACATCACCGAACCAAATGGCGATAACTTCTGGACCAAGCATATCAGGGACAAGGGCTTCGTTCTCAACAGACCGATGCTCACGATATGTTTTGGCAAGATTTCAACCGACACGGCCTCGACCAAGTTCTACTACATGAAGACATACGACGCCCAAAAGCATTTCCGTGGCGGCATCTCCGAAGCTGATGAAGTGCTGATGAAGCAGTTCATTGAGGATTTCAAAAACGACGTCAAATATCGCGGTAAATACAAGCGGTAGAAATAGAAAGACATAGAACACAAAAAGGCCCGAAGCATCTGCGTCGGGCCTTTTTGTGTTCTATGGAAAAAGGATAAATCTTACAGCATGTCGTGCTGGTAATTCTCTCCACCCATGAGTTCAACCATGTCGCGTAGGATCTTGAGTGTTTCCTGAGCTTCCTTGTGGTCGAGTTTCCTCAAGGCAAAACCGGCATGGATGATGATGTAGTCACCAAGGGTAACCTCTTCGTCCAAAAGCATGATAGACGCCTGGACAGTCGTATCGCCTTCGCCGACCTTGCAGGTGGCGACGCCGTCACTAATTTCAAGAATTTCGGCTGGTATCGCGAGGCACATATATTTTCTCCCTTGCTGGATTATTCTCCGTCCGGAGGGCGTAAGTCCCGCCAGCGGCTTCAACTTCCTTGAGGACTGCGTCCATGACTTCGGGAAGCTTATCTTCAAGTTCCGGGGACAGCGCAGCTGACATATCCTTGTAATTGACCGGCTCAATGCCGTACAGGATCACGTCGTCCGGAACGCTGCCCACAAGACTACAGTTTGCCAGGGTATCAAGCAAGTCCGTTTGGTGCATAGAATTTGTGAAGGCGCAAGCCTTGCTCAAATCCTCGCCCAGCAGCCGGAAAAAGTCGCCGGGGGCCCCTTCATTAAGGACAATATCGACAATGATCAGGTAATCGGATTCCATAATCGGCCCCATGAGCCGAAGCCCCAGCGTGCCGCCATCAAGGACGTCCACATTGGGAGAGAACTCGTACTTCTGATCCAATTCCTCAGCAACCCGGACGCCGAATCCTTCATCAGTGTAAAGGATATTGCCGACGCCCAATATGAGAATACGTTTATCTGTTTCAGGCATCGTTCTCACTTAGTAAACACCTCAACTTTTAGCAACACCAAAATGCCCAAAAACATAACCGCCCCTCAACTTCTTCATCCTCACATTGAAAACTTCTATAAACAGACTCCAACCTATTGCTCTTCCCCTACCTTCCCCGACAATGTGAGGCTTTCAAAACTGGAACGAGTTACTACAGCACCCCCCCTCACCCCCTTCCTCCTTTCCCCGACAAAGGAAGGTTTCGGAGAGTGGTACAGCTGCTAGGCGGAAGGGTTTGAGTTTCCCGCAGGCGTAGCCCAGCTACGTCGAGGACAGACTCACCCCTTCCAACGACGCAGATGTACCGCTATCCGAAACCGGGTCAAGAACGCACAAAAAAAGAGAGCCCGGCGCAAGCCAGGCTCTCTTAAAGTGCGTTCTAGTCTGTAAGATTTACAGGATCTTGAACTTCTTGACGTTACCGGTCTTGTTATCAATGACGTGTACGCCACAGGCGATACAGGGGTCATAGGAGTGAACGGTACGCAAGATTTCGACCGGACGTTCCGGATCGGCGATCGGTGTGTTGTCCATCAGAGCCTCTTCCAGCGGGCCGGGGAGGTCGTTGTCACAACGGGGACCGATATTCCATGTGGACGGAACCACGAGCTGGAAGTTGTCGATCTTGCTGTCTTTGATGTCGATCCAGTGGCTCAGGCCACCGCGAGGTGCGTTGACGAAGCCAACACCCTTTGCTTCGGTAGGCATGTCCCAATCTTTGCAGATGTCCATGTCGCCGGAAGCAACGTTCTCTTTCAGATCGTTAACCCAGTCAGCGGTCTTCAGAGTGGTGATCAGGCATTCAATGCCACGAGCACCGGTACGACCGAGAGTGGAGAACAGGGCTGCAGGACCGACGCCGAGGTTTTCAAGTACGAAGTTGGTGTACTTGACGAACTCGGGCTGACCCAGGCCGTAGTTGACCAGACAAGTGGCGAGAGGGCCGACTTCAACGGACTTGCCGTCGTAGCGGGGAGCCTTCATCCAGGAGTACTTGGTCTTGTCGTCGAGGCTCGTGTACATGGGATCCGTCACACCAGAATAGGGGTGTTTCGGGGAATCGTCCTTGTACCAGGAGTGCTTGACGTGCTCTTCAATCATGTTGGGATCGAAGGGAGTAACATTACCGAGGTCACGATTCATCATGACGCCGGGCTTCACGTAACGGGAGTTCAGGTCGGCTTCGCCGCCAGGAACCGGGAACTCACCGAAGCTCATGAAGTTAGTGGTACCACCAATGGAGGCCCAATCTTTGTAGAAGCTAGCGACAGCCAGGAGGTCCGGAATGTAGCAATCAAGGACGAAGTCCGCGATTTCAGCATACAGGTCCAGGAAGTCGTTGATGTACTTGTCAGTGAGGCCTTCGTAACAAGTTACGCCGCCCATGACGGTGAACTGGGTGTGCGGGTTTTTCGCGCCCCAGATTGCCATGGCACGTGCAGCCTTTACCTGGAGGTGCAGAGCACGCAGGTAATGGTTGGTGGCCAGCAGGTTTACTTCGGGCGGCAGGACGTAAGCCGGGTGGCCGCCGAGGAAGTAAGCGTTGGTGAAGATACCGAGACGACCGGAATCGACGATACCTTGAACGGTGTCCTTAGTGGCCTGAAGCTCTTCCTTAGTGGAAACGATCTTCGGGTCTTTGCGGACGGTCTGAGCAACGCCAACGGCGAGCTCAGCAGTTTTGGAAACGTCAGCGCTCAGGCAACCTGTAACGTCAACGAAATCCAAAGCGTGCAGATGATAGAAATGCACGATGTGATCATGCATGAACTGCGAAGCCAACACCAAGTTACGGATGATGGTAGCGTTCTTGGGCAGCTCTTTATCAACGCCAACGGCGTTGTCAACACAGCGAATGGAAGCGAGTGCGTGCACGTATGTGCAGACACCGCAGGAACGCTGGGTAAAGTGCTGAGCATCACGGGGATCACGGCCTTTCAGGATGATCTCCAGACCACGGAACAGCTGAGAGCTGCTGCGGACGTCGACGATCTTGCCGTCTTCGACCACTGCTTCAACGCGAAGGTGACCTTCGATCCTAGTGACCGGGTCAACTACGACATCGTGTTTCCCTTTCGCCATTGTGCCGGCTTTGGGAGTGCAACCAGACATATTGTATCCTCCTAAATAATTCTGATTCTGTCTGCTCTAAACGAGCGAAACAGTCTACGCGATCTCAACCCTACAGAGAGGTGAGGTCAGCGTACATGTATGTTTCGCCATCCCAGTCAGCTCCATCCCAGAAATCAGGCTGCGAGCAACCGATGCAGGGGTGACCAGCCTGAACAGGCCAGTTGTACTGGTTGAACTTGACAGTAGCGCAGTTGTTGTAGGTCTCGGGACCACGACAACCGACTTTACGCAGACACCAACCCTTGCGGGCTTCTTCGGAACCGAAGGAAGCAGCAAACTGGTCGTTGTCAAAGAACTCCTGCCTGGGGCAGTTGTCATGAACGGTCTCACCGTAGAAGGGTACCGGGCGACCGACATCGTCGAGCTCGGGAAGACCCTTGGTCAGGAAGTGCACAATTGTGCCGACCAGGGAGAACGGGTTCGGGGGACAACCAGGAACATTGATGATGGCTTTACCGGGGTAGAGCTCGCCAATGCCTTTTGCCTGAGTCGGGTTCGGTGCAGCTTTCTGCACGCCACCGTAAGAAGCGCAGGTACCGTAAGTGATGGTAGCAGCAGCAGCTTCAACAACCTTAGTGGTGTTGTGCAGCATGGTGTGACCACCAACTTTACCGTGAGCGCCGGGCTCATTGGCTGTGCCTGCGGGAGCAGTGGGGACACCACCCTCGATGACTGCCACGAAGTTGCCAGCATCTACGGTATCCCACAGAGCTTTTTCGGCAGCGTGGCCGGCAGCGGCCATGATTGTCTCATGATAGTTAAGAGAAATATAGTCCAGGATGAGGGCGTCGATATAAGGCTCGACTGTCCTCAGCAGGGACTCGGAACAACCAGTACATTCAGCGTTGTGAAGCCAGACAACGTCGGGCCTTTTATCGCTGGTGAGAGCTTCGGCGACTTTCGGAGCGAAAGCCGGACCCATGCCCATCACTGCGGCCACGGTTCCGCAGAACTTCATGAAATCACGACGTGTAACACCGCGTTTTTCAAGCCGTTCCACAGCTCCTTCCTTGCCATGACCTACGGAAAATTTCATAGAACACCTCCGTAATAAAATGAGTCTGTTATGACTTGAGAACACCGTTATCCTCGATACATAACCGTCGGGCACACGCCCGAACTCTGACCTAAACCATCCAATGACACGAATAACAGCATCGTGCCATTCTTGACATTCTTTTCCCAGGTTCGTGCTATATCCCCCTAGAAAAATTAATTAACAACGTCGTATCGCGGATTTCAAACAAAATCAATAGGCAACTTCAAAAAAGTTTCAAACGAATCGGCACGCTAGATGCTTAATTCTGCCACCAAGGCAATAACCGCCCCATGATCAGACGATCAATTTTTACTGGTTGTCAGCCGATATTCATTCGACAAATTCTCTATCTACGGAACCAAGTGACACGATTGCTCCAAAATCCAACCACCCCATTCGTTCTTGCCTTGAACAACGCCACTCTTCTATCTGCATCGCAAATATCGAGAGGTTCCTATGTTTATTTCCTGCCTTCTTCAAACGCAGGTGGGAAAATCTATGTCTCGCTCCCCTTTCTGTCATTTCTAACTATAATTGACACACACCTACCCTCCATGCAGATTCACATATTATATAGTTATACCCTCGACAGTAACCGCCCAGGAGGAAGTAAAATGAAGCAGACTTCTGACCTGATCACCATCAAGTAAACTGACGGAGTGCATGAATGAGTGTAATCATTGATTTTTCCATATTCCCCATGGACAAAAACGAGCAGAGCCTGAGCCCGTATGTGGCCCGCGCCCTCGACGTTATCGAGAAATCCGGGCTGGCCTTTGAACTCGGCCCCATGGGCACCAGCATTGAAGGTGAATGGGACGAGGTCATGGGTGTGGTGGATGCGTGCTATCGAGAGCTTGAAAAGGACTCGGACCGCATATATATAAATGTTAAGGCGGATTGCCGGAAAGGACGAAAGAACGGGTTGTCCGGCAAAGTCCTAAGTGCACAGGAGAAACAATGCTAGCCAGAGCGCGAGCGGAGTTGTATTCATGAACAGAATGAATACGTCAATACAAACAATAAGGCTGCTCATGGCCGCCATCTTAATAGTACTCGGTCTCGCACTTCTTCCGACCACTGGCTTGTGCAACGAAGACCTCCAGCAATTCGGAAGACGGGCTGTCATACTAACGGCAGCGAATGTCCCGCCATATGCCTTCGAGTTCCCGAAGGATGGCAAACGCGGTCTATTAATAGAAATCGTTGACGCCGCCTTCTTGAAAGCAGGAATCGACCCTGTTTTCAAATTCTATCCGTCGGCACGTAGTCTAGCTATGATCATCGATGGGAACGCAGCCGGGGGATCCATGATGATGGACCCAGACAAATGGAATAAAACTCTTGTCATGTCAGCTCCATATGCCACAGCATATGCAGGGTTCATCGTTAAGCGAAGCTACTCGGGGCCACCGCCAACCACCCTCTCTGACCTGCGGGGGCTTAATGCAGGCACCCACGTCGAATACATCACCTCAAAACTACTGACGGAGATGGCCATTCCCCACGATCTTTCCCACTCCAGTGAAGTGGTCGTTCGAAAAGTGGCAGATGGAAGACTCGATGTCGCAGTCCTCGGCCTGAGGAACGCCCGGTATACAATCAAAGAACTAAACCGTAGTAAGCAGTTGAAAGTATTCCCGGGCAGCAAACCATATCCGATACATGTCGGATTCAGCCGCGAATGGCCGGGGGTGGAAGAATTGGTCAAGGCATTCAACAAGGGACTGCAAGCCATAAAAAATGACGGAACGTATGATGCAATCCAGGCAAGATACAAATAGAACCACACACTCCAGGAAGCAGAGAAGCGACGCGACTGGACGTGATCGGCTTGCGCTTTCTCTCAATGCAAAATTTCTGATCATCGTCCTGCCGTCAGTCGTGATTATCACATTGCTGTTCATGGCATTCTTCGCTCATTACACCCATCAGACCCTGCGTAAAGATCTGGATAATGAGGTTCTGGATTTCGCCAAGTCATTCAGCAATACCGTGGACGACCTGATGTGGAACTATCAGACCAAAGAACTGGGCAGCGCCCTGGCAGCAGTTTCCAGCAGTCCCAACGTCCTTCGAGCAGAGGTATACACACCTGACGGCAAGCTGGTCGTGGCCCGCGGATATTCACTGGAAGAAGTGGGAAACGGGTTCCCCGCAATCCGACAACCGATATTTCACCTGCAACCTGCAGGGGACAGGTTCGACCTCGGTGAACTCGTCCTTCACTACAGCTATGCAGAGACTGACAAACTTCACGACAAGCAAACCCTTCTGGCAGGGTTACAATTGCTCCTGGTCGCGGCCATCATCACGATCAGTGCCATATTCGCCTACCGACGGACCATAGGCATTCCCCTTGCCAAGTTCCTCTCCGCCATCCGGGAAACCCGAGAAAGCGGAAAATGGGTCATGGTTGACTGGGAGAGCCAGGATGAAATCGGAGAACTCATTGCGACCCGCAACGAGCTGGTCAAACGCATAGACCAGAAGGAAAAAGACCTTGCTGACAGCGAGCGCAGATACCGCCAGCTTTTCGACAATGCCCAGGTAGGCATCTTCAAAACCCGTCCAGACGGAACCTTGTCCGAGGCCAATCAGACCATAGCCGAACTGATGGGCTTCGATACTATCGAAGAATTCAAGTCCATAAACGCCGGCAACCGATATGCCGACCCAGAAGAACGAGCTACACTCTGGAGGCATCTGGAAAAGAATGGAGAGGTCTCCAATTTCAAAGCCAGAATTATCTGCAAGGACAACTCGCTCATCTGGGTCGAGTTCTCAGGAAAGCTGGACCCTGACGGCAGCCTCAACGGCATCATGGTGGATATCACGGCACGAGTGGAAGCAGAACAAATCCTAGAAGAACGCGACGAACTACACCGGGCCTTTTTCGAAGAAAACAAGGCTGTCATGCTGCTTTACAATCCCAAGGATTCGTCCATCCAGTTCGCCAATCCTGCTGCCTGCTACTACTACGGCTACAGCAACGACGAGCTGACATCCATGACGAAATCCCAGCTGAACCGCATGAGTGAAGGGGAGATATTCACCGAGATGCAGCAGGCTGCGACAGAACGAAGGGGCTATTTCAATTTCATCCACACCATGAAAGACAACACCTTGCGCGACGTCGAAGTGTATACGGGCCCTATCTCCATGGGCAACCGCCAGTTGCACTACTCCATCGTCCATGACGTCACGGAAAAGCGTCGTCTGGAACGCAAGCTGGAAAGAATGGCGACCAGGGATCAACTCACCGGTGCACTCAACCGACACGCATTCTTCGAAATGGCCAAAAACGAACTTGCCCGAGCGCATCGATACAACCGCCCCACGGCCATGCTCATGCTCGATCTGGATCATTTCAAGCAGATCAATGACACCTACGGCCACGCAACCGGTGACGATGTGCTTCGAGTTTTCGCTCTCACATGCCGGGCCGAACTTCGCGACACGGACCTATATGGCCGCATGGGAGGAGAAGAATTCGCAGCCATGCTCGTGGAAACAGACGAAGAACAAGCTATGGTGGTTGCCGAACGACTTCGCTCCATAATTAAAAACACAATCATCCCGACAGATGATGAGATTCAAATATCAATCACGGTCAGCATCGGTGTCAGCATGCAACGGGAAAACGATACCGTCACCCGAATGCTCAAAAGAGCGGATCAAGGATTGTACGACGCCAAGGAAACCGGCCGCAACAAGATCGTCAAAGTGTGATTATCACTCTAATGCACTTGTAACCTGTCTGGATTCTGCTAATACTTAACATAGTACGTGTGATTCCATTTCTGACAACAGGAGCATCCTGGTGACCATCGTCCAGCAACAGACAGTGCAAATGAAGCAGGTTTCCCGCGGAAACTTCCTCATGCGTAACGTGCTCAAGCACAATGTGGTCTTCAACCAGGGAGCCCAGGGCGATGCAGCGTATATCCTGACTGAAGGGAAAATCGAGATTTCCGGCATTATCGAAGAGCATAAAAAGGTCTTCGCCATCCTCAAGCCCATCTCCATTTTCGGCGAAATGTCCCTGTTCCTTGACGAAGGAGCTCGCACGGCCACGGCCATTGCGCTGGAAGATTCCAAGGTCATCGTGGTCACCAAGGACGACCTGGAAGAGTTCATGCGCCAGTCGCCCAAGGTCATCGCCTCCATCATCACCGTGCTGGTCAGCCGACTCAAAAGCACAACGAAAAAAGCCATGAAAGTGCCTAGCACCGGCATGGGCGTGGTCCGCATGTTAGACCTGTTCGCAGCCAACGGAAAAATGGAACTCAAGTACGAACAGACAATCAAGGCATTCGCCGACACTTTCGTGACCACACCCGACAAGATTGAAGCATATATTCAGGGTCTTGCCCAACAAGATCTCGTCGCTGTGGGCCGAGATGCCGCTGACCGCCGCATCATCAGGATACGTGAACGCGACATGCTGGCCACTGTCATGCAAAACAAAGACTAGTCCAGAGCCACCAATTCCAGGTCGCCCCAGGCGGCAATCTTCTGATCATATTGGGCGAACACGCCCTCAAGACCGAACTCGGCAAGTTCTTTTGCCTGCTTCAATACGCTATTGATGTCTAATTCCGACTTGAGCATGTTGCACAACGCGGTCGCAGCAGCGTCTGCCAGACGCGCATCTTTTGCGCGAACAGCCACCAGATCGCCTGAGCCAAGACTGAGGGAATGGCCGATGGTCCCGCTTGAGGCACAAACGGCCACGGGAAATGAACCAGCTTCGATCTTGAGACCGACCATCGCCCCGGAATCCGGCTCGGACAACAGGGCTACGACGCGATCTCGGGTAGAATGCAGGTAGGTATCACCACCGTTTTCCACGAGAATATTGGGGCTCTCGACAACAAATCTATCCCCCACGGCCTGAGCCACGGCTCCTGCCACGGCGGCCATGGGACCAACGTTGCAGGCCTCGCCAGCTCGGGCCATTGCCCGAATAATTTCCGGGGCACTGTCGGGCACATCCACGGGGACGAGGCTTTCCGCGAACTCGGGATGGAACATGATCCAGTTCTTGATATCGCCCCGAACCTGAGAAACAAACGAGGCAATCTCAGCCTGTAAATCCGTCTCGGCGACGATCAGCAGATCGGTCTGCTCCACCGCCACCTGAAAGCGGACCTCGCCGTCTTGCGGACGCACCGAATCGCGGTAGGTGCGATCTGTGGAAAGATGGCGATCGGCCATTACCAACGCCTCCCGGCGAGCTGCTTCGAATACGAACAGCGAACGAACAGGGTTAGGAACATATTTTCCACAATTTCCTAGAAGCCCATGTCTTCGTTGATCAGAACAATCTTGATCCGACCCTTGGGGAAGGATTTTTCGGTGATAGTCCAAACGTTGCAAATCCGCTGGGGAGCATCGCAATCCATGCAGTAACCGGTTTTTACGCAAGGGGTCTTCATGTCCAGACGCATGGTGTTAACCGGTGCCACAAATTCCTTGATGCGGTCCATTGCCCGTTGCAGATCAGGCACCAACTTATTGCGGCTGATGAAGATAACTACGTTTTTGGGACCGAAGGTGATGGCGCCCACGCGGTTGCCGATCATGTCCAGATTGACCAGATGCCCGTCCTCAGTGACGGCATTGGTTCCGGTGAAGAAACAATCCACCAGCAAGGCCTGACGACGCAGCTCATGCTTCTCCTCATTTGAAATATTCTTGTCCCAGGTATCCAGGGCTTCGTAATCATCCGAATCGCGGAGATGTTCATACAGGCCGGTATCGGCCAAAGTCAGAGAACCGCCCCAGGAAACGGTCTTCGGCTTCAATTCGGGCAGGATTTCATTCAGGACAACTTCCTTCGCGCCTGCAGCAGAGTTTGCCATATGAACATCAAAGCCGTTATTTTGCAGCTTCTGCTTGAGTTCCCGAAGATTCAGATCCCAAAAGTTATTTATGGGGTTGTCCATGATGCCTCCTATGTATATATAAGGATATTGGGTGAGCCAAACTGAGATCAAATTTAAGGAATTTAGATTTTTCCCTCGCCATCCGATGCAAAAACTTGTAGCAGAATTCCCGGTTGCCCGAAAGCGGGCCACACCGGAATAATCACGTTAATGCCCCACATTTGACCTTGACGACCACCGGGTCTCCGGTTATATGCTTCCGTTCTACAGAGCTTTTTAGCGAAATTTTACTCTCAGGAGATATTGATATGAAACGTACTTACCAGCCCAGCAAATGCCGTCGTAAAAGAACCCACGGTTTCCTCGTGCGCTCCCGCACCAAAAACGGTCGTGCGGTACTCCGCCGCCGTCGCGCCAAAGGGCGTAAGAGATTAGCCGTCTAGCTTGGACCAAGGAACGCCGGCTGCTCAAAAGCCCCGAATTCACTGCATGTTACGAACGGGGTAAGAAACATTTCACAAGAAGTTTCATCCTGTTCGTCTTATGCCGCACGGTCGACCAAGGCGGTATCCGTCTTGGCCTCACCGTCAGCAAAAAGATGGGGCACGCAGTGGCGCGCAACCGTATTAAAAGGGTGGTGCGTGAGTATTTCAGGCTGCATCAATACGACTTTGAATTGCCTCTGGACGTAATCGTCATTCCCAAGCGGCACCTTGAGGCCAAGCAGTTTACTCTCGCTCTTGCCACAGAAGAGTTCACCCCGTGTTTATCCCGCATCAAGGCGGAAGCGGCGGCCTCTTAAAGAGGAAATGATGCGCACGCTATTTCTAGCGCTCATTTGGTTTTATCAGAAACTCATCTCCCCCTTGCTGCCACCGGCATGCAGGTTCACTCCATCGTGTTCTGAATACGCGAAGGAAGCAGTGACCCTACACGGTGCATTCAAGGGCGGCCTGCTTGCGTTTTGGCGTCTCCTTCGTTGCCAGCCTTTTTGCCGCGGGGGCATTGACCCCGTCCCGGCCGTATGGCCCGATTTCCAAACTAAAGCGAGATTCATCCCATGGAGAAGAAGGAGCAAATCCGTCTTGTAATTGCCTTGGTCCTGAGTTTTGGTGTCATCTTCGGATGGCAGTATTTCACAGCACCTTCGGCTGAAGAACAGGCCGAAATGGCCCGCAAGACGGCTCAGGCCGAACAGAAGGCAGCCGCACTCACCGAGTCGGCACCCGCCGCAGCAGCAGAAACCGCTGCACCCGCCGCAGATTTCAAACCCACCGCCGGAACCCCGGTCACGGTGGATACTCCTCTTTATACCGCCGTGTTCAATTCACAGGGCGGCATCCTGGAGAAGTTCGTCCTCAAGAACTATCGCGACACCATTGACGCCGATTCCCCCAACGTCGACCTGATCGGCGATAAAGCATTTGGAAAAGGTCCCTTCGGCCTGATCCTGTCCAAAGGCGACAAAGAATTCCACACATGGAAACGCGGCCAGTGGTCCTTCTCGGGCAACGACCTTGTCCTGGGCGAAGCCGATGGAACCAAGACGCTGACCTTCACCGGCCAGTCTGACGGTTTCCAGATCGAACGCACCCTGACTTTCCACGCCGACACCTATCTCATCGAAGAATCCGCCACGGTCACCAACCTGACCGCCACCGGCATCGAGGGTTCCCTGTCCTTCACCGCTGCAGCCAAGTCCATGTCCGCAGAGGATGATCGCTACAACCCGACTCGTATCGCTTACCTGACCGACAACGGTCGTGAAGAAGAGGAAGATCGTGAAGATCTTCAGGAAAAAGGCGTTGCATCCACCGGCAGCCTGAAATGGGGTGCCATCGAGTCCAACTATTTCCTCTTCGCCATCATTCCCGGTAGCGACGAGACCCTACTGGCCGCCGGCATGGACAACGGAGTTTTCCGCATGGCCGTGTCTGAAGACGCGACCTTCATGCCCAACGTATCCAAAACCCTGAAGGCATCGTACTTCCTCGGATCCACCGATCGCACCATGCTTGCCAAGATGCCCAATGAATTGTCCGACGCCGTCAACTTCGGCTGGTTCGACATTCTGGCCAAGCCGCTGCTGATCGGTCTGGAGTTCTTCTACGGTTATGTGCACAACTACGGCATCGCCATCATCCTGCTGACCATAGTCATCAAGCTGCTGTTCTGGCCTCTGTCCCAGAAGAGCTACGGTTCCATGGAGCAGATGAAGAAATTGCAGCCCATGGTTGCAAAGCTTCGCGAAAAGTATGGCGACGACAAGCAGCGTCTCAATCAGGAGACGATGGCACTTTACAAGACCTACAAGGTCAATCCCATGGGCGGCTGTCTGCCCATGGTCGTACAGATTCCGGTCTTCTTCGGACTCTACAAGGCCCTGCTCGGCGCGGTTGAACTCAGGCATGCTCCCTTTATCGAGTACCTGCCGTTCACCGACCTGCCCTGGCTGGCCGACCTGTCCGCAAAAGACCCGTATTACATCACGCCTGTCGTCATGGGCGCGACCATGTTCCTGCAACAGAAGATGACACCCAGTGCGGGTGACCCGACCCAGCAGAAAATCATGCTGCTGATGCCGGCCATCTTCACATTCATGTTCCTGCAGTTCCCGTCCGGTCTGGTCATCTACTGGCTGCTTAATAACGTCCTCTCCATCGGACAGCAGCTCATGATCGCCCGGAAAACGAAAGCTACAGCGGCACAGAACGCCTAATACTGCCACCGGGGGCTTAATTTCCCGGCTAAAAAAGGAATGAATAATGAGTGACTTCAAAGAATTCCAGGGCAAAGACCTGGACGGAGCCATCGAAAGCGCCTGCGATTACTTCAACCAGAAACGCGACCGCCTGGAGATTGAAATCCTGGCGGGCGGCTCCTCCGGCATCTTCGGCATCATGGGTGTCAAGAAAGCCACGGTCAAAGCACGCCCCCGGGCCACCGTCAGCACCACCGATCTCTTAAATGGTGACAAAGCTGCCGACGCTCCCAAGGCCGAGCCGAAAAAGACCGAAGCAAAGCCCAAGGCCAAGGCGAAAGCTCCCCGCGAGGAAGCCCCGTCCGAGCCTAACGGCAACGTGATTCCGGCAGAACCGGATGAGGAAGATGACGTCAACGGCAATGTCGCAGCGCCGACCCAGCCCGAGCCCGCCCGGCGTGGCCGTCAGCCTCGTGAGCGCCAACCTCGTGAACGCCAGTCCCGTGAGCGCAAGCCACGTGAAAACAAGCCGCGTAATGAGAGACCTCGCCGCGAAAACAAGCCCAGACCGGAGCGCAAGCCCCGCGAGGAAAGGCCCCAGAATGATCGGCCGCGTGCCAATCTGGCCGATTTCGATCCCGCAGTACTGGAAAGCACCGCGCTCGAAATCATGACCGAACTTCTCAAGCCCATCGTCGGCGAGACCAACATCAAGGTAACACTGGATACCGACCGTATCCGCATATTCATCGACGATGAAGAAAACAGCGGCCTGATCATCGGACGTGAAGGACAGACCCTGTCTTCCTTGCAGTACCTGGTCAACCGCCTCGTCTCCCGCAAAATGCAGGCTTCTGTCCGCGTTCAGGTAGACACAGGCGATTACCGCGAACGCCAGGACGACAAACTCAGGCAGGTCGCATTGCACCTGGCCGAAAAGGCCGACAACCTGGGACGCACCCAGTCCACCAAGCCCCTGTCTTCATACCACAGGCGCGTGGTGCATCTGGCCCTGCAAGAGAACGAAACGGTCTTCACTCGCTCCAAGGGCGACGGTCCCATGAAGCGTGTGCTCATCGTTCCCAAGAGCCGCAAGAACAACAACCGCCAGCAACGGCAGTAACGAATTCATAAGGCCGGGCGGAGATAATCGCCCGGCCTTTTTTTATGCCTCCGGCGGCTTAAGGAACCTTTTGAAGAAGGTTCCTTGAGAATCCTCCAAAACTTTTTGTGTACGCTTCGCGCGCTTGTGTGAGAGGTTGGTGGGGTCTCATTAAAGTTGATTTTTTTGACTGGAGTTAGGCGTGCTTGATCCGAGACTTTCGAAAGACACCATCGCAGCCATTGCCACCCCGCCCGGGGATGGTGGAGTCGGCATCGTCCGCATCAGCGGGGTCGATTGTCGCGCCATTGCCTCGACCATATTCCGTGCAACCAAAGCCGACTTCACAGATTTCACACCATACAAGCTACACTATGGGCATGTGCTTGATACCGACAAACGCGAACTTGACGATGTGCTGTGCGCGTTCATGCCCGGCCCCAATTCATACACTGGCGAAGACGTAATCGAGATCAACTGCCACGGAGGTCGCGCAGTGCTTGCTGCCGTGTTGCAGGAGGCTCTGGATCGAGGCGCACGTTTGGCAGAGCGCGGCGAGTTCACATATCGCGCCTTCATGAATGGCCGCATAGACCTGACTCAAGCCGAAGCCGTGGCCGAGATGATCCACGCCCCCACCAAGGCGGCCATGCATCTGGCACAGGTAAAACTTTCGGGGCTACTCGGCGAGAAGATCAGTTCCCTGCGGATGAAGCTGGAACAACTGCGAGCCCAGCTCGTTGTCGCCGTGGATTTTCCGGATGACGAAGTCGAATGTCTCTCTCCCGAAGATCTTATCAAAACATCAGCTGAAGTTCGTACCGAGATAGAGACCCTGCTTTCGGCTGTAGATCGCACAAGAGCCTGGCGCGAAGGCGCACTGGTGGTCCTGGCGGGCCGTGTCAATGCGGGCAAGTCGAGCCTGATGAATGCGCTGCTTGGCCGCAACCGGGCCATTGTCACCGACCAACCCGGCACTACACGGGATTATCTTGAGGAGTCCGTCAATCTGGATGGGCTGAATGTCCGACTGGCAGACACAGCCGGTATCCGAAAGACCGACGATGCCATCGAGGCCGCCGGACTGGAAATGGGCCGCGAACTAATGGACCGGGCCGACCTTGTTCTGCTACTGGCCGACGGCGTCAAGCCCATGACCGACGAAACCATGTCCACCGCCGACACATTGGATGCAAAGAATACCCTGGCCGTGCTGAACAAAAGCGACCTGCCGGATTTCGACGCCGACAACAGCAAACCACTCACGGACCTCGGATTTGAGGTCATCGACATTTCTGCCAAAACCGGCCAGGACATCGACACCCTGTGCGCCCGCATCCGCGATCGCATACTCCAAGGTGCAGGTCAGCCTGACCCGGATGAACTTGCCCCCAATGCAAGGCAGGCCAAGGTGCTTAAGGAAGCAGCGGAGGAGCTGCTCTTCATGGAACAGGACACTGAGGCCGAAATCCCCTACGACCTCCTGAGCGTCCGGCTGGAAACAGCCTGCAACGCCCTGTCCGGCATCACCGGCGAAATCACTTCAAATGAAGTACTCAACTCCATTTTCGACTCTTTCTGCATAGGAAAATAACCATGACCAAGACCACCGATTCCCCTGAGATCATAGACGTTTCACACGTAACCTGCGGCCTGGTTCCGCTCATGTCCACCCACCTTGGGGGGGCCGTGCCCGACGTTGAAAAAGTGGAATTCAAGATTCGCCAGGGCATCGAAACAGAGATGTGGAACTCGTTCGGCACAGGCGGAGAATGGCGGCTGACAGAGATCAAAAAAGAACTCTTCTTCGACGTCGCCTGCTTCACCCGTGAGGAACAAAACGAACTTGATCCCCTCGGGCTTATGGAATTCTAGCATGACTGGTGTGACCATCATTGAAGCCGGGCCGGAAAAGCTGGATGACATCCGGCCGCTCTGGGAAATGCTCAACCAGCACCATGCATCCATCTCTTCCCATTTCCCGGACTACTTCAAACGGTTCACCTTCGAGCAACGCAAGGCGGCTCTGGAAGCCAAGGGCCGAAACGGTCAGCTGCGCTTATTCTTGGCCGAATCTGACGGCCAACTTGCAGGCCAATGCATCATTTCATTGACCCCGGAATTGCTCGGCGAGATCGACTCCATCTTCGTCGCAGAAGAATTCAGGAACAAAAAAATAGGCGACTCGCTGATGCGAGCCGCCCTTGATTGGTTTGATGTAAACGGAGCCAAATCAAAATCCGTTGTCGTGGTTCACGGAAATGAGTCTGCCCATGCCTTTTATGAACGATATGGATTCCTCCCGCGAAGCATTCGCTTGGCGCAGAGTTAAGCCGAGTCAGCCTCTTTCTCTTCGTCCGTCGCAGCCGCATCCGGCGCGACATATTTCAATATTACATAGCCGAGTATTCCAGCGGTCAACGAGGCAAAGAGGATAGCAATCTTGGACAATTCCACCAGACGCGCTCCTTCGTCAAAGGCGAGGTTGGCTATGAATATGGACATGGTGAAACCGACACCAGCCAGACAGCTCGCTCCCCAGATGTGAATAAGCGTGGTGCGATCGGGAAAGTCTGCCCAACCAAGCTTGTGAATCACCCAGCAGGCGGCTGTGACACCTACCTGCTTTCCGACCACCAGACCAACGAAGATACCGAGCGCCACCGGCGTGATCAGCTCCTGAAAGATATCTGCCTCAAGGGCCACTCCGGCATTTGCCAATGCGAATATAGGCATGATGCAGAACGACACCCAGGGATGCAGCGCATGTTCTATGTTCTGCAACGGCGTGGTAGCTGCCTCATAGGCATGTTCCATGGAGTGCAGGGCCATCTGCTGCTCCTTGTTGGTCAGCACCGTCTTACCGGGTGTAATGGCCCCCTCAAATATCCAGACGGCACCGCGCAGCTTCTCCACAAAATTGGTACAATCCATATTGGTGCCGGCAGGGATTGTCATGGCAGCCAAAACACCTGCAATGGTGGCGTGAATACCAGACATGAGGAATGCGAACCAGACGACTACGCCAACCACGAGATACGGAATAGAGTGACGTAAACCCCAACGGAAGTTGAAAATGGCCATCAGGCCAATGCCGGCTAGACCGATACCAAGTGCTACAAGATTCAAGGATGTGGTGTAGAAAATTGCAATGACCAGAATGGCCCCGATATCATCGACAATGGCAACGGCAGTGAGAAAAATCTTTAGTCCTACCGGCACGCGACTGCCGAGCAGGGAGAGGATGCCAAGGGCAAAGGCGATATCGGTCGCCATGGGAATACCCCAACCTGCAACGGATTCCTCGCCCGCATTGAAGGAAAAGAAGAGCAATGCCGGTACAACCATACCACCGACGGCAGCGGCCACGGGCATTATGGTCTGACTCGGGGTGGATAATCCGCCCACCATTATTTCCCGTTTGATCTCAAGACCAACCACGAAAAAGAAGATCGCCATCAGCCCGTCATTAATCCACAGAATGGCAGCTTTCGAGAGAACCCAGTCACCAATACCCACGGTGAGTTTGGTCTGCCACAGCGAATGATAGGATGCAGCCCAGGGCGAATTTGCCCAGATCAGGGCAGCTACCGTGCAGGCCATCAGAGCAAGACCGCCTGCAGCCTCCATCTTAAAAAAGGAATTAAAAGAATTCAGCAAATAGTGAATGGGAAGCTGTTTATTCGAAGACTCGCTCATGGGTAAACTCCTATCGTTATGAACAGAATGAAGTATACCGATATTTCATTACAGAGCAACTTCCTTTCTCATTCTTCTCATCAGAGCCAGCTAAAAAACTGCACTTTAATATTCTATTTCAGCACGTACTCGGCCAGCATCTTTTGTACACCGACGACGTCCGTACCCTTCTTCAATTCCTTGACGATGGGTTCACGCAGGCTGGATATCCACAGCTTCAATTCGGAATCCATGTCGAAGTGGCCTGAGGTCTCCACTGCAAAATGAGTGATCGATTTGTAAGGCAGGGAGTGGTAGTCGACCTTCTTTCCGGTCAGTCCTTGTTTGTCCACGAGCACAAGGCGTTTGTTGGTGAACACGAACAGATCACGCACGACCTTGTAGGCCATGACCACACTCTCGCCACCCGCCAGGATCGGCGCGAACTCGGTTTGAATCTCATTCACGTCCACTTCGGCTGCGTTGCCGAGAACTTTATCAAGAAGTCCCATATTGTCTCCGTTTATTAAGTATGAATTACATGCCCGTCAGCATCTTGGCCAACTCCAGAGTTTTGCCTTTCAGCGGCCCGGCACTTCCCAGGGCGACCATGGTTTCGACGTCCTCAAAGGTATCCATGTCATCGAGCCGATCGAGTTCCGTAAAATCGACATCCATGTTTGCGAAACGACTGATGGTGCGCTGGCACACTTCATCCGTGCTCCACTCCATGTCCTGAAAAATCTGGGGAGCAAAAGCGTGGCGATGGAAACCTATGAGGTAGTACCCGCCATCTTCGGCCGGACCGATGCACGCCTTGCCTGATTCAAGCGATGCAAACGCGGTGCTCACGCCTCCCGGGGTCAGGCCGGGGATGTCGCTGCCAACGAGGACTGCGCGTTCATGACCCATGAAAAAGACTTCACGAAACGCGTTTTCCATGCGGCGACCAAGGTCGACGCCCTTCTGGGCGATGAAACGCTGATCCGTGCCGAGCCAGTCGGCCATTTGTCTGCCTGCAGTCTCCGGGGCATAGAAAATCATCAGCTTGCTGTCGGGCACATCTTTCAGTTCCGCCAGCTTTTCCTCCACGAACACCCGGTAGAATTCCGCCGCATCCTCGGGCGTAGTATCTTCGGCCAAGCGGGTCTTGACCTCGCCTGGTTCTGGGTACTTCACGAAAAACATGATGCAATTACTCATTTGTCATCCGCCAATTTGTCATCCGCCCCGTGATCATGAGGGCGGTATTGCAACTTCAGAGTTTCAGGCGACGTTCCGAACCGGTACCGGATGCGGAGCCACCAATTGGTCAGGGTGCGCCGCAGGATTCCCTCTTTCTCCCAACGGCGCGCAGATGTCTTCACCCTATCCCGCAATATGACAATGGGCAATCCCAGTTTGCGAATTTTACGAAACAACTCCACATCTTCCATTATCGGGATGTCGGCAAAACCGCCTAGTTCGCGAAACAGGTCAGCGGTAATGAACTGCGCCTGATCACCGTAGGGGACACGCTCCAGCCGGGAACGCAGGTTGGCGAACCAGGATATTATCTTGAGAGACCACTTGGGAGAATCGATGGACAGGGAGAAGGCTCCAGCGACCGCTCCGCCTTGCACTGCTCGGCGGACAGACTCGACAGCTCCGTGTGGCAGATCAGTATCGACATGGAGGAAAAACAGGATATCGCCCGTAGCCATGCCAGCCCCCGCGTTCATCTGTGTGCCACGTCCGGGCGGACTCTTGACCTTGATGACACCTGGGGCCTCTATGGCTTCGAGAGTCAGATGATCTGGGCCACCGTCAGATACGATGACTTCACTCGGCTCTTCACCATCAAATTCAACGACTTCCCAAATGCACGCATTGATGATTTCCGACTCGCTATAAACGGGGATTACTACCGAAACCGAGCCGAGATTATTTTTCTGCATCTCAGGGTTCGTATTTTTCATTCCAGAGGTTGTGTTCTGCACCATGGATGATTAATAGACGGTTTGTCAGTTTTTTAAAAGACCGGAGAAATATTATGCGAAAAGGTGTGACAGATAAGCCAGAAGTCATCAACGGAGTCCTCGACGAAGCCGAAGTGCTCTGGCTTGCGCTTGTAGATGACGAAGGCCCTCATTCCGTTCCCGTGAATTTCGGCATGGTGGATGGAGTGATATACATCCACTCAGGCAAAAAAGGGCGCAAAGTCGCTGCCTTTGATTCCGGGGCACCCGTGGCATTTTCCGCCGTGGTGAACATCGAGACCAAGACCAGTGATATGGCATGCGACCAGGGATACACTTTTCGCTCGATCATGGGACGCGGCACCCCGCGCCTTGTGGAGAATGAAGAGGACAGGATCGCGGGCCTGAACGCCATCACCTTGAAGCACGTGGGCAAACTGCTCCCGTACAACAAGAAGATGCTGGCTATAACCGCCATATACGCCATTGATATTGAATCAATCAAAGGACGCATCAAGGAGTAATCCATGGTCATCTGTTATTTCGGAGACTCCCTCACCCTCGGTTTTGGCGACGATGCTGGCCTCGGCTGGCCCGGCCGTATTGCCAACGCCCTGGCTAAGGAAGGCAAGGAAGTCACCAGCTACAATCTCGGAGTTCGCAAAGACTCATCCTTTCAGATGCAGCACCGCTGGCGGTCCGAGGCCATGACGCGCAAAATGCCGGACACCCCGTTCAAGCTGGTATTCAGCTTCGGCGTTGCCGATGTTTTCAACGGAGTCAGCGGCGAGGAATCCATGACCGCCGGTGTGGCCATACTCATGCAGGCCAAGGCCATGGGCGACGTCATGATGGTCGGCCCAACCCCGGTCAATGATCAGGACAAGCGCGAAGAGATCACCACCCTGTCCCGCATGTTCGAGTCCATGTGCAAGAAGTTCGAAATTCCATTCATCCCGACCGTGACTGACATGCACCGCTCCTTCGTCTACGGCACTGCCCTCAACGACGGCGACGGCGTTCATCCCACGGCCTCAGGCTATGCAGACCTTGCCGATCATATTCTGAAAAACAAATCAGCCCGCGCATTCTTCGGGTTGAAGTAAAGAGAAATACTATGCGTTCATTCGCCAGTGACAATAATTCCGGTGCGCACCCGGCCATCATGGAAGCTGTTGTTGAAGCCAACAAGGGCCACGTCAAATCATACGGTGAGGACGAAATTTCCATCCACACCGATGAGGTGTTCACGAAGTTCTTCGGCTCACAGGCACGGATTCACTACGTGACCACCGGTACTGCGGCCAACGTGCTCGGCATTCGCGCCGTGACCCATACGTACAACTCCGTGATCTGCGCCGCACAGGCCCACATCAACAACGACGAATGTGGTGCACCCGAGGCATTCGGCGGCATCAAGCTGGTACCCATCCCGTCCGAGGACGGCAAGCTCACACCCGGCGCCATTGCTCCTTATCTCGGCCATATCGGCTTCGTGCACGCCAGTCAGCCCAAGGTCATCTCCATCACCCAACCCACCGAACTGGGCAAGCTTTACACTTTGAAGGAGATCGAAGACATCGTGGAATTCGCCCACGACCGCGATCTGCTGGTTCATCTGGACGGCGCACGCATAGCCAACGCCTGCGCTGCCCTCGACTGCTCATTTTTCGACATGACCACTGCGCTGGGCGTGGACCTTGTCTCGTTCGGCGGGACCAAGAACGGCTGCCTCATGAGCGAGGCCGTGATCTTCCTGAACCCGGACATCGGCGAAGGTTTCCCGTTCCTGCGCAAACAGGCCATGCAGCTTGTATCCAAGATGCGCTTCATCTCCGCACAGCTGAAACGCTACCTTGCAGACGACCTCTGGATCGACAATGCACGCCATGCCAATGCAATGGCAAAGCGGCTGGCAGACAAGGCCGGAGCCATTGATGGCGTCACTATCAAGGGGACCGTGGACTGCAATGCCCTGTTCGCAAGCATTCCCCCGGAGGCCACTGAAATTCTGATGGAGAAGTACTACTTTTACGTCTGGGACGAACATGACCACACCGTACGCTGGATGACCTCCTGGGCCACCACCGAAGAGATGGTGGACGAGTTCGTTGAGGACATCAAAAAGGCTGTCGAGGCTGTATCGTGAAGCGGATTTGCGTCTATTTAGGATCGAACCCCGGCTTTGACCCGGCCTATGCCGAGGCGACAAAAGCCCTGGCTCTTGAACTGGCAGCCCGGAAGATCGGACTGGTTTTCGGCGGCTCCGACGTGGGACTTATGGGATTGATCGCCAACACCTGCCTTGAGGCGGGCGGCGAGGTAACCGGGGTCATACCCAAGCTGCTGGTGGAAAAGGAAGTTGCCCACAAGGGACTTACCGAAATGCACGTGGTCGAAAGCATGCATGAACGCAAGCAGATCATGGCTGACCTCTCGGACGGGTTCATCGCCCTGCCCGGCGGCATCGGCACCCTTGAGGAATTCTTCGAGGTCCTGACTTGGAACCAACTTGGTTACCACGCCAAACCGTGCGGCCTGCTGGACGTGAACGGCTACTACGCCTGCTTGTCCGACCACATGGACCGCATGGTAAATGAGGGATTTCTGGTCAAGGAACACCGGCGTATGGTCATGACTGCGTCAACGCCAAGTGAGCTGATAGACCAGTTCGAGGTCTACGATCCGCCCAAGGTAGATAAGTGGATTGAGAAGAAGAAAGGGTTGTAAAACCGCTTCCAATTCGTAAACAGATACTAAAAAGGGCCTTCTTGGAAGGTCCTTTTTTTATTGCACATCTATTTGACTTGCATCGACTTGATCCATGGCCGCGCTGAAGATGATGGCCCTGTGCCTTAGCAAGGTCAGGCGGCTTGGGGATGTGGTGGAGGAGGTGCGGGAATCAGGGTGCAATTAGTTGAAAATGGTATCGTGTCCCCATATTTTTTGAATTAGGGAGGTGTCCCCCCTAATTCTGGTGCGGGTTTTCACCTTGCAGTCCACGCGTATCCATGTAAGCTTCATTTTTTTGCGGCGCACAAAGTCGCAACGGCAAAATCACATGGTTTATTAAAATTCTTATATTCAAGCTTACAGGAGCACGCACATGGCAAAAGCATCTGCCCGCCATCTTTTGGTTAGTGATGAACAAACCTGTCTGGACCTGAAAAAACAAATTCAGGACGGCGCAGATTTTGGTGAACTGGCAAAACAACACTCCAGCTGCCCTTCCGGACAGCGCGGCGGCGACCTAGGTCAGTTCAGCCCCGGCGAGATGGTCCCGGAATTTGACACCGTTGTGTTCAACGAAGCAGTTGGCGAAGTTCATGGCCCGGTAAAAACACAGTTCGGTTACCACCTGCTGGAAATCACGAGCCGCGAAGACTAAACATCTCTTCACCGTTGTAATAAAAATGCCTTGCTGTTTTCAGCCAAGACGTTTTCCAGAAATGTTGATAAAAATGGCTCCGACGAACTCGGGGCCTTTTTTTATTCACAGATTTCGTTCTTGCCGAGAGCCTGGAACCAGGCATCCGGACCGTATCCGACCACCATTGTTTTTCCGGCGATGAGTATCGGGGTTCCCGGCAAGTGAGCTGCATCGGCAAGCTCCGCGCTCTTGAGGACGTGCGCCTTGCGATAGCGCTCCAGCCGTACATACAACTCAGGCATGGTCGTTCCTTCGAGCATGTACGGGAAGGCCTCAACGAACTGGGCAAGCACGATCGTGCGGGCCTCGGTCAGGCTTTCGGTTTTGGGTTGCTTCAAATCCTTGTATCCGAAATCAACCAGCTCCTTGATCCGATCGGTCCCGGCTGCGTCTTCCAGAATCCAGGCCGCCATGTCCGAGCCTATAAAACTCTTACGCGGGAAGAACGACAGTTTCAGGCTGCCGTACATATCAGAGTACTCGCCCAGCAGCTTGTGCCCAAGGCGGCAGTGCCAGCACAGGGGGTCGGTAATCACGAGGATATCAAGCTCACCTTCGCCCTTCAATTCGACAACGGCATTGTCAGCAAGGGCTCTGAATTCCGGGGCGCATCCGTTCCCGTCTTCGGCATAAGAAAATGCGGGAACAAGCAGGGCCACTATCAGCAATGGAATGATCAGGTTAATTTTCATGGGCTGAATATATGCTGATCTTCAAACAAAGCCAATGGTTGATTGCCACAAAAAAGCCCCACCGAAAACGGCGGGGCTTTTTGTTTAGTTTGATTGAGACAACTCTAGAAGCGTTCGAAACCGCCATCGTCATCGTCACCCATATCCATATCAACGCCACCGGCAGCAGGCGCGGGCCGTTGCTGCGGCAGTGCGGCTACGGGCTTGCGCTGTGCCTGGACCGTAGTCGGCCTGCGCATTTGACCACCAGCACCACTTTCGTCCACCTTGAAGAAGGCAATGTCAGACTGCAAGGACTCGGCCTGTGCAGCCAGTTCTTCTGAGGTCGAAGCGACTTCTTCTGAGGCAGAGGAGTTGCTCTGCGTGACACCGTCCAATTGCTGCGTGGCATCATTTATCTGTGTGACACCGGTATTCAGCTCGGCGCTGGCACCAGTAATCTCCTGGATCAGCTCGGCTGTCTTGTTGATCTCCGGCACCATCTTCTCGAGCATGTTTCCGGCCTTCTCAGCAACAGCCAGGCTTGTGCCGGACAATTCGCTGATCTCATTGGCAGCCACACCGCTTCGTTCGGCGAGCTTGCGGACTTCGGCGGCAACAACCGCAAAGCCCTTGCCGTGCTCACCGGCCCGAGCGGCCTCGATGGCTGCGTTCAGGGCAAGCAGGTTGGTCTGACGGGCGATCTCCTCGACGATGGATATCTTCTCGGCGATCTCGCGCATGGCGGCCACGGTCTGGGTGACGGCCTTGCCGCCTTCCACTGCATCCGAGGCCACACCAAGGGCGATGCCTTCAGTTTCCTTGGCATTTTCTGCTGTCCGCGAGATGTTGGAGCCCATTTCTTCCATGGAAGACGAGAGCTCTTCAACTGTGGCCGCCTGTTCAGAGACAGCCTGGGACATGGCTTCCGCAGACGCCGACAACTCTTCACTGCCGCTGGCCACGTTTTCAGCCCCCTCCTGGATGCTACCGACAACCTCACGCATTTGATTGCCCATGGCGTTGAGGGCATCACACATGGCGCCGATCTCATCATTGCACTCGACCGAGACAGACTTAGTCAGATCGCCCTCAGCCATGGCTTCAGCGAGGCCTGCACTCTCGATAACCGGACCGGAGATGGCCCTGGATATGTAGATTGATACAGGGATGCCGAATAACAGGGCGAAGATGATCAGCGCGATGATGGCGATGTCCGCTTCATATACAGCTTCCTCGGCCATCAGTTCGGCTTCGTGGGCAAGTTCTGCACCAAGGGCCTCGAACTGCTTGAGCAGGCCGTCAAGTTCACTGTTATCCCTTGCGATGATGGCTTCGTCCTTGATGAGCGCGGCAAGTTCTTCAATGTACTTTTCGCTTTCATGCTCGATTGACTTGAGAAGTTCAATTTCCTTCGGATCATGCATCTGGGTTTCCAGCAGCCGGATAACGCCCAGGAACATGCCGAATTCATGCTCCATGGCACCAACGCGATCAGCATGCTTATCCAACAGGAATTCAACTTCATTGTGTGCGGCCTTGAGCAACAGGATTTCAGCCTCGGCGAGTTCTTCGACGATATGAGTCTGGCGCTTGATTTCGGCCATATTCGAACCGGATTCCGCCGCCTCAAGCATTTCCTTGTGATGAGTGAGCATCTGCTCAAGGGCGTGCCCCATCTCTTCGCCGAGTTCATCGAGCTCTTCCTTGAATTCCTCGACTTCGTGGAATGCTTCCACGGCCTCTTCCACATCCTTGCTGTACAGCGGCAGGATCGCTTCGACCGCGTGCAGGTTGGTCTCCATCTCCTCGTTCAAGAGACCGAAGTCCTTGACTGTCTGGATCAGTTCCTCGATTTCCTTCAGTCCTTCATGAATGTCTTCGACCCGGCGTTCGCCATAGGCCTTGTTCTCAATGCCGTGCAGCAGGAAGTTGGCCTGTGCGTTGCCGACCTCGCTTCCGACCAGATCCATTTCAGTCAGGTGCATGGACATGTCTGAATAACCTGCAGCATGGTTTAGATAGTAGTATGAACCACCACCGAGGATGACTGCGGTCAGGATGAGGAAACCGAAGCTGGTGTAGAGCTTGTAGGCTATCTTCATGTTCGCGAACACGCCGGTAAGAACCAGGGCGATGAACACGCCTGCAAGAACAACTATAACACCAATGATCAGCCAAAACACGGCGGACAGTTCGGCGTGGAACTCGATATGAAGGTCTACCTCGTGTTCCTTGAGGAAGTCGGTATTCAAAAGCTTCATGGTGGCTTCGTCAGCCAGGGAGACAGCCACGACTTCGGCATGACCGCCGGTAGCGGCTGCGCCGTGTCCATCGGCTGCCGGAGCGCCATGAGAGTCAGCAGGAGCCGCATGGGCGTCAGCCTTGGCCGGGGCATGATCTTCAGCCTTTGCCGGGGCATGATCTTCAGCCGGAGGAGCGGCATGATCTGCCACCGGGATTTCCTCAGGCGCAGCGCTCTTTTCCGGGGCCAATTCTTCTTCGGCAACCTTGCCTTCTTCATGAACAGGCACTTCGTCAGACGCCTGAACCTTATCCGCAGCCTGCGACGTCTCTGTCTCGACTTTGGGCTCCTCGGCAAAAGCCCTTGGTGCCAGACTCAATGCAACTATAAAACACAGAATAATAAAAACAGTCTGTGCTAACCTATTCTTTTTGGGAAAAGACATCAGGCACCTCCCCAGATGTCGTTAAGGTTACTATCTACTGCTACTATAGAGTGTCGACTCAGTTTTGTTATTATAAATTTTAAGCACATGCATTCCTTCGATAGTCTTCCCGACCAAATTGGTCAGAATTATTTTCAACATACCAATATATTTCGAAAAAAATAATGCAAGTAAAATATCATCCCATTCAGGCCAATTTGGCCATTGTTTGATGGACACAGAATTCTCCCCCCCCTCAATCCACTTTTAATGGAGTCTGAATACATATAATCAAGAGTGCCTGACCTGGCACAGCGATAAACAAATCATTGATGACCAGGATGTGGAGATATTGAACAATACATCCAAAAGACAAATCGCGGGTAAAAAGGGTAACCACCGGTTTACCCATTCAAGGCCGCCCGCTATCTTCCCAGACATTACTTCACAATAAGGGATCAAAATAAAAAGCGGCGATTCGCACCGTCATGGTGTCGAATCGCCGCTCATTGGTGACGTTTATCGTCGAAGCTATGGCATCACCCGAGGGTGTACCAGCTCGTTACTGGACCATCCCGAAATCGCCCTTAACCGACCAGTGTGCCTTGGGAATTGGCAGACACAGGCTCTTGTCGGCCACATCGGTGCACATGATCAGACCGCCGGAATTCTCTTCCCAGAAGATCTTGTCAACAAACAGGGCAACGGCCTGGGAGGCTGTCAACTTTTCGCTGTCTGCTCCGGGCATGTATTGACGCATGACTGCGCGTGCGCCGTGGTGGATAAGCTTTGCGCCTTCGCGAGTGAGTGCCACGTCTTCGTAATCGATGGCGTGCAGTACAGGTTCGTTTCCGAGGTTGCCGTCGGACAGGTCATTAGTAGCGGGTTGATGCATACCGGACATGGCGGTCTCCTTTTTCCTATTTGAGAATAGAAATGCAATTCCCGGTCCGTTTACTACTTAATCGGCACACTATCGCACTTAGTTTATAACACAGACGTGACATGAGGTAAAATTCCCTATACATAAGGACGAAACTATAACGAGCGTTAGAGGTGCAACGCATGCCGCCCAAACTGAATATCACCGAATTTTCTGCCGAATACGTGATGGACATCCCGGAAATTGACGAACAGCACAAAGTCTTTTTGAGTATGCTGGGAGAAATCGACGCAGCCTCATCAGACCTCTACAAACCCATGGACGACGACGAGGTAGACAATATCGTCGATGTGCTGGATAAATTACGTGATTACGCCCTGCTCCACTTCCGCACCGAAGAATCATTCATGGCGGAAATCGACTATCCCGGATTGCCGCTGCAAAAAAAGGCACACAACCGATTCATCACGGATGTCATCCGATTGGAAGCCGAACTCCTGAATGGCTCATCAATGCCCGCCATAACAATCCGAAATTTCATACACGAATGGTACCACGCCCACATAATCGAGATGGACAAGCCATTCGGTGCTTTCCATAAAGAAAACAGTGAGTAACAACTCCGGCCGCTGTTATTAAACGATTCCGGCTCGCACAATCTGCGCGGGCCGGAACTTTTTTTGCCCATCACGCTTGACACTCAGACCCCCGTGTTTATCTTTCACAAAGCCTCAAAACGGTCCGGCAAACACCGGACCCGTCTTGCATATAGGGCCGGGAGGTGGTAGCCACGCTCCACCAGCCATTAAAGAGAAATTGCACTAATTATTGGAGGAATAAGGAATGAAGTTGAAACCGCTGAACGATCGTGTCCTGATCAAGCGCATCGAAATGGAAGAGAAAACCGCGGGTGGCATCTACATCCCGGATTCCGCCAAGGAAAAGCCCATGAAGGGTGAAATCGTCGCTGCTGGCGAAGGCAAGATCGACGACGCTGGCAAACGCGTCAAGATGACCGTCAAAAAAGGCGACACCGTCCTGTTCGCCAAATACGCCGGAAACGAAATCAATATCGAAGGCGCAGAGCACCTGGTCATGCGTGAGGACGACATCCTCGCCATCGTCAGCTAGCAGCTCTGAGCATATTTCCATATATAAACAACTTTTCTAAGGAGAATACATCATGGCGAAAGAAATTCTTTTCGATGCCAAAGCCCGCGAGAAACTGAAAGCAGGCGTGGACAAACTGGCTGACGCTGTCAAAGTCACCCTCGGCCCCAAGGGTCGCAACGTTGTGATCGAGCGTTCCTTCGGTTCCCCGATCATCACCAAGGACGGCGTATCCGTTGCCAAGGAAATCGAGCTGGAAGACAAGTTCGAGAACATGGGCGCACAGATGGTCAAGGAAGTTGCTTCCAAGACCTCCGACGTAGCCGGTGACGGTACCACCACTGCCACCATCCTGGCACAGTCCATCTTCACCGAAGGCGTGAAGCTCGTGGCTGCCGGTCGCTCCCCCATGTCCATCAAGCGCGGCATCGACAAGGCTGTCGAAGCCATCGTCGCTGAACTCGGCAAGGTCGCCAAGCCCACCCGTGATCAGAAAGAAATCGCACAGGTCGGCACCATCTCCGCCAACAACGACGCCACCATCGGCAACATCATCGCCGAGGCCATGAACAAGGTCGGTAAAGAAGGCGTCATCACAGTTGAAGAGGCCAAAGGCCTGGACACTACCCTCGACGTCGTCGAAGGCATGCAGTTCGACCGTGGTTACCTCTCTCCCTACTTCGTCACCAATACCGAGCGTATGACCTGCGAAATGGAAGAGCCGCTGATCCTCATCAACGAAAACAAAATCTCCAACATGAAAGAGCTGCTGCCCGTCCTCGAGCAGTGCGCCAAAATGTCCAAGCCGCTGGTTATCATCGCTGAAGACATCGAAGGCGAAGCCCTGGCTACCCTGGTTGTCAACAAGCTGCGCGGCACATTGAACGTCGTCGCCATCAAGGCTCCCGGTTTCGGCGAACGCCGCAAGGCCATGCTCAAGGACATCGCTGTCCTGACCGGTGGACAGGCTGTTTGTGACGATCTCGGTATCAAGATCGAAGGCCTGACCGTCAACGACCTCGGTTCCTGCAAACGCATCGTCATCGACAAGGAAAACACCACCATCGTCGACGGTGCCGGTAACGCAAAAGAGATCAAGGCCCGCATCCAGACCATCCGCGCCGAGATCGCCGATTCCTCCTCCGACTACGATCGTGAGAAGCTCCAGGAGCGTCTTGCCAAGATCGTCGGTGGTGTCGCAGTCATCAACGTTGGCGCAGCCACCGAGACTGAGATGAAGGAAAAGAAAGCCCGCGTCGAAGATGCACTCAACGCCACCCGCGCTGCCGTCGAAGAAGGCATCGTCCCCGGCGGCGGTGTTGTCCTCGCCCGCGCCGCCAAGGTCATCTCATCCGTCAAGCCCGTCGATGACGACGAGCAGGCCGGTCTGAACATCATCTCTCGTGCAGTCGAAGAGCCGCTTCGCCAGATCGCCGGTAACGCCGGTCTCGAAGGTTCCATCGTCGTCGAGAAGATCAAAGACGGCAAAGGTGGCTTCGGCTACAACGCCGCTAACGACAAATATGAAGACCTCATCAAGGCCGGTGTCATCGATCCCAAAAAGGTCACCCGCACCGCGCTGCAGAACGCTGCTTCCGTAGCAGGCCTGCTGCTCACCACCGAGTGCGCCATCGCCGATGGCCCCGAGCCTGCTGGTGCAGGCGGCGGAATGCCTGCCGGAATGCCCGGCGGAATGGGCGGCGGAATGCCCGGCATGGGCGGCATGGGCGGCATGTACTAAACCAGTACAGCCAACTCAGCTGAATAATAAACCGGCTCGATCCATATGGATCGGGCCGGTTTTTTTATTGGGAAAGGAAAAGAATATGAACTGAGCTAAAGCGACCACCATTAATCTTACCATGTTATAAATAACAAATATCCCGCAGCTACCACTTGTCTTCAACGGATTTTGGTTGTTAGACTTACTAAGCGGATCTCCACCAATACCAAGGTTGAATTAATGCACTTTGTTAGATTCATAATTATTCTTTTCGCAATGCTCATATTTGCTACGCCCACTCTCGCTGTAGACAAAATTCAAATACTAACCGAGCAGCTGCCGCCCTTTAATCACAATGAAGATGGCAGGATCACCGGTATTTCTACCACCATCGTGGAAGCAGCTTTTAAACGTGCCGGGCTCGACTACACCATCAAAGTCATGCCTTGGAAGCGTGCCGTACAACAAACAGACGATACGCCGAATACATTCATATACACTATGGCCCGCACCCAGAATCGAGAAAACAAGTACATCTGGGTGGGTAAACTTTTTGACCGTAAGGTCACACTGTTTCGGCATCGGGACCGCATCGAACTTGATGAGTTGAGCCAGGAGTCCCTGCACAGCCAGACAAAACCCTGTGCCATGAAAGGAGATGCCTCCTACGAATTATTGCTCCAACGAGGCTTCTTGGAATATAACATTATCAATTCTCCGACCACGCATGAGAACATCTGTCCGAAAATGGTAGGCGAAGGGCGCGCCGATTTCACCGTATACAACCCCTATGCCCTGGCCTACATGGTCGAGACAGGGAAACTCGACGATATCTTTGTGGCACACTCAGTACTTATTAATGAAGACGGCTACTATCTTGCCGCCAATCCTGATTCAGATCCTAAAATAATAAAAAAGCTCCAACAGGCCTTCAAGGAACTCGCAGCCGAGGGACTCAACGACAAAATCGCCGCAGAGTATCTGGGTTATTAAGAAATCCCCGCGTTACTCGACCGAACTCGCTCCAAGCGAATTTTTCAACCCCTTTAGTTTCCAACACTCGGTAATCTCAGTGCCGTCATCCTGACAAAAGCCTTCCATAATATCGAGGAAGCACTGCAGGGCTGGCGTCTTTTCGCCTTTTCTCCAGACAAGCTTCAAAGAGCTGTGCGAGGTCTCGCCTTCAAGGTTGGCGGTAAGAAGCCGGACGCAACCCGGGCAGATTGAACGCATTCGTTCGGGCACGAATCCGATACCCATTCCCGCAGCTATGAGCGAAAGCTTGGTGTGATGCGTTTTGGCCTCCTGGACAATGCGCGGCATGATGTTGTGCTCATGAAAGCAGGCAATGGCGCGATCATAGGCCGAAGGATAATGCTCGCGAGAGAACATTATGTAAGGCTCGTTGTCGAGATCGGCCCATTCGACGTAACCCTTTTGGGCGAGCGGGTGCTCCTCGTGCACGGCGAGAAGATATTCGTCGATAATGAACGTTCGAGCTTCAAGGTCTTCGTGATCCGCATAACAGTGATGAGAAAGTCCGGCGTCCAGTTCACCTGCTCGCAGGGCGGCGTTCTGATCGGCAGACTGCATCTCGCGAATATCGAGGATGATACCGGGATGAGCTTTGCGAAAGGCTGTCACTGCCTTGGGGAAATCGGTCTGGATGCCTGAGTTGAGGAATCCAACCCGCAATCTGCCGATCTCGCCGCGCGACATCATGCGCACCTGATCCACACCACATTCCAGAGTCTCCAACGTATTCCGAGCGACGCAAAGAAACTTCCTGCCCTCTTCGGTGATGGACACCTTCCTGTTGGTGCGATCGAACAGCTTGACCCCCAGTTCCTCTTCGAGCTTCTTGATCTGCTGCGAAAGCGGTGGCTGAGCGATGTGACAACGTTCGGCTGCGCGGCTGAAGTTCAACTCCTCTGCCACGGCAATGAAATATTTGAGCTGCCTGAATTCCATGACCACCCTCCATCATATGCAAAAAGTATCACAACGCCACTTTATATATATTGGACGTCTAATTCTTTTTGGACATACTTGGAGGAACAGCCAATTGCAAGACCGCAATTCGAACAAGGAAAAATTAGAATGAGTCAGGAAAGCAGACCGCTACAAATCCCCGGAAGGTATCTACGATGGCACGCTACGGAATCCAGCCACAACGGCGAGGAATCTTTTGAGCAGCGCGGTCTCCTTGCGCGCCTTCCAGAGGGCAGTGATTTCCCAATAAGGCAGATCGCCACTAAGCGGACGAAAAACAACACCTGCCCGCCGGTCGTATGCGCTGGATGCAGGAACGAGTGCTACGCCAAGACCGGTGGCGACAAGTGCGACGGTGGATTGCTCGGTGTTCACTTCTTGGACAATGTTGGGCATGAACCCAGCCTTGTGGAAGGACCCGATGAGGGAACGATAAAGTGCAGGCTGAGCGATACGCTGATTGAAGATCATCGGTTGGCCGTCGAGCTGTTTGATATCCACATTTTCGAGTTCGGCAAGATCATGCCCTTCCGGCAGCGCGAGAACATACGGCTCACGCAAAAAGGCCTGTTGCTCCAACCCCTCCACGTCATGACCGAAGAGCCGGACAAAGGCGACATCGAGGCGGTCATTACGCAACATGGGGAGCTGTCCGGTAGTGGATTTGGCCGAGAAGTCGAGCTTGATGCGCGGATTGTCTTCACGAAATTTGCGAATGGCCTGCGGCAACGGACTGAGTGCGGCCGGGCCTATGAATCCGACGCGCAGACAACCTTCCTCACCACGCGACATGGACTGAACGCGATCCACAGCCTCGTCGAGACGACCAAAGATATCACGGGCGCGGTCGAGAAATTCGGCCCCCTCGGGAGTCAGGGAGACCTTACGACTGGTGCGCTCCAGCAAAGTAACACCAAGCTCTTCCTCCAACCGCTTGATCTGCTGCGAGAGAGGCGGCTGTGCGATATGGCACCGTTCGGCGGCGCGTCCAAAATGCAGTTCCTCTGCCACGGCAATGAAATACTTGAGCTGTCTGAGTTCCATCATTGAGACGTAATACATCTTAATCATCGTGTAAATATGTATTAGACATATCAATACCCCAACTATAGTTTCGGGGCATCAAAAAACAAGGAGGCAGGAATGCAAAAAACGACTTTTTCTCGACTGGCTATTGCAGGCGTAATCACCATATTGATAATGATCACAGGACTGGTAACCGTAGCCGCCCAGGCGCAAGGAAAAACCGAACACGTCCTGACCTCCGGGATACCTAATCCAACGGGTCTGGCCATGGACAACCGATGCAACTTCTATACGGCTGACAGAAACACCGGGTACGTGTTCTGCATCCCGCCGGACTCGGACCCCATATTGCTCGCCAAGGTCCCGGACACTCCAACCGCTGTTGCCGTGGACAGGTTGCGCAATGTTTTCGTCGGCACTGAAGGCGGATCAGTCTATCTTGTCTCCCTGGACGGCGATGTCGTTGAAGCTTACCGCTGCAACGCACGGCCTATGGGGCTGGAGATCGACCGTGACGGCGGATTGGTGATCGCGACAGATGAAGGCGAAATTGTCAAGGTTGAGCGCAAGGCTTTCCGGATCTCCAAATAAAAAACGCCGGGAATGCCGGCGTTTGAATTCGTGATCAATGATAAATACTAAAAGCTCAGATCATGAGATTCCTTGGCGCCACCGCCACCGCCGCCTGATTTAGCTGACGAAGGGGCTTTGGAACCACTGAAGACCTTGGGTTCGGCTTTCTTGACGAGCTTTTCGGCCTCGGCATTGAGCGGATTTTTATCCAGCGCGGCCTTGGCGTTATTATAGACCTCGCCCCATTCAAGCTTCTTGAGATGAAGTTTGGCCATACGCAGGTACAGTCCTTCGCTGGCTCCAATACGGCGCATGGCTTCCTTGATGGCTTCCATGGCCTTGTCGACTTCTTCCATCCCCTCATAACAGAGGATAAGAGCATTGTGCGCCCGCACGTCGGCAGCGGCCTTCTTAAGGGATTTGGTCAGGTATGCGGCAGCCTCGGGAAACATGCCGAACATGGTCAACCGGTTACCGATATCAGATTCGATACCCTCTATATCCTGAAAATACTCAGCAATCTTGTGGTAGAGCTTGCGCGCTTCTATCTGATCTCCGGCTTCGACAAGTTTGGCCGCCTTGATCATGTTGTCATCGAGGACGGTCAGCCGCTTGCGGAGCTTGGTCACCCGGGCCTTTTCCATGGCCTCACCGAGCTTCTTGTGCAACCGGATCAGGGTCATGTAGAACGCTTTTTCCTTGCCCTTCTCGTATTTCAGTCCGGCAGGGAAAAGCTTCGCGATCATCTTCATACCATTGAGGTCGCGCAGGGCTTCCGTCAGATGAGCGTGAATCTCGAACTTCTCAGGTCCGTAAAGCTGACTGGTGGCCAACCCTTTGACAGCATTCGCCAAAAAGTTGAGCGTCCTCAGGTAGTCGCTCCTGTTGGCATAGGAGCGGGCGCGGGCGATATCTTCGCGAATTTCCTTGGCGGTTATTTTGGCAGCCATCGATTCCTGAATCCCAAGTCTGTGTAATAAACGAGTTAATCGCTAAACTAATACAGTGCTTTCATTTTAGCAAGTGGGTGCTGAACATCATTACTTCACCAATCAAGCTTCCTGACCAGGACCGACTGCTATTCCAAGCCCGGAAAACCGCTCTATGAGTCTGGCATGATGCGAGCCACGCCAATAGATGCGACCACACGAGGAACATAATCTGAATTCATGGAAGTGCTCGCGCGTCTTTGGTTCCAGTCGTTCCAGGACGACCTGCTTGTCAACAGGATCAGTGACCACATTACAACGCAGGCAGCGAGAGAAAGGACTACCCGTCCCCCTGCCCCTGAAATGCTCGAGAACCTCCATGAGCTGTTCATCGACAACCTGCGACCGGATCAAACGGCCATGAATGACCGCCGTCCGTTTGAGCAGCGCCCTGCTTCGCGAAAGCACGACCCTTTTCTCATGTTCAGCCAGTCTGGCGATTATCTCGTCATCCCATGAACGATCATAAGCGACATCGAATCCGAGGGCGCGCAGGAGCGGCACAAGGCCTGCCACATTTTCATCCACCATGAAACGAAGGGTATCGAAAGTGACCGGCCTGAGAAGTGTCTTCGCTGTCACGTCAACCGGATACGAGGAAGAAAGATCGGCAGGCAATAGAGCAACACTCATACCCGGCTTGAGCAGCAGCCCGAAGCCGTGGGCAGCACCACCTGAGCTGATGGAATAAACCTCGGTGTGTGGCACACCAACGGCTTCAACGACATCCTTTATTGACGCCCGACGGCCCACCGGATAGCGTACTTTTCCACCGTCATGCGAGCAGGTCAGCAGCCCGGCCAGCTCTCCGGCAAAAAACAATACACTGTTGTCAGCAGCCATCAGTTCACCCTCTTCAGGAACAGTTACATGAATCCGTATCTCGCAATCATCATCGTTTCACTGCTAGGCTCGTGGCTGCTCGGCGTTCTTTCCAAACTCTTGAGCGCCAGAGCCATGACGCCCGAGCCGCCCAAAGAATTCGCCGACACCTTTGACAAAGAGACCTTCGCCAAATCCCAAAAGTATACCCGCGCTTCCATGCGCTTCTCCACGATCTCCGACACCTTCAATACCATACTGACCATCGGCGTCATACTTGCTGGCGGATTCAACTGGCTGGACATCATGGTCCGCGCACTCGGATTCGGCGAGACCCTGACCGGCCTGATCTATATCGGCTCCCTCGGCCTGCTCAGCGGGATCGTTGGACTGCCCTTCGAAATATACCATACTTTCGTGCTGGAAAACAGATTCGGTTTCAACACCACGACCATCGGCACGTTTATCGCCGACCGCATCAAGAGCCTGTTCCTGTCCATGATCATAGGCGGCGTGCTGATTGCCGGAGTCCTGCTGTTCTTCCAGAAAACCGGCGATCAGGCCTGGCTCCTATGCTGGGGATTCGCCGTAGCTGTCACCTTGGGGCTGACCTACATTGCACCCACCTGGATACTGCCGCTGTTCAACAAATTCACACCCATGGAAGATGGCGAATTACGCCAAGGAATCGAGGCATACACCCGCGACGCCGAGTTCGAACTCACCGGTATTTTTGTCATGGACGGCTCCAAACGGTCCACCAAGGGCAACGCCTTTTTCACGGGTTTCGGCAAACGCAAACGCATCGCGCTGTTCGACACACTCATCAAGGAACAGACTACTGACGAAATCGTGGCAGTCCTGGCTCACGAAGTAGGACATTCAAAATGCGGCCACATCAAGAAACGGCTGGCTGTGGGCATCCTCAAGACCGGTGTCGTCTTCTATCTCATGTCCATTTTCCTCGAATCACCGGGCCTGTTCGCGGCTTTTGGCATGGAACACATGAGCGTCTACGCGGGACTGCTGTTTTTCGTCCTTCTCTATACGCCGGTATCACTCGTCCTCTCCGTGATCTCCAATCTGGTATCCAGAAAACACGAGTTTGAAGCCGACAAGTTCGCGTCCGAGACCACAGGCAAGCCCGAAGCCATGATCTCCGCGTTGAAAAAGCTCTCGGCCAGCAATCTTTCAAACCTCACCCCGCACCCGCTAACCGTCTGGCTGGAATACGGCCACCCACCCGTGGTGAGCAGAATCAAAGCCCTCTCCGCAGCATCAAAATAATAATCGATTTCGCCTCTTTCTTGTGGCACTATGCGGCTTAACTGGCTGAACCATAATTTTTGCGAGGAGCCATGAGAGAAGTCCCCTTTGACCCTGAAAACGATGACATCATGGAGCGACTGAAAAACGTTCCCGCGTTCGACAGTCTGCCCGAAAGCCATATCAAGGAAGCGATGCGTGCCGCATCCATCCGCCGATATGAAGCTGGCGAGACGGTCATCGCCGAAGGAGAATTCGACAATCAGGTCTTCTTCCTGATCTTCGGACTGTTGAAGATATCGGTCCACGGCAAGGAAGTCAGCAGCCTCAAGAGACTTGGTGACGTATTTGGTGAAATGGGCATCATCGACGGCAGCCCCCGCTCGGCCACCATTGTTGCCGAGAGGACATCCCTATGTGTGGCTCTGGACGACACGGCCATCGGTTCACTGGGCGACGCCAGCAAGATTTTCACCCAGGCAGTCATGTACCGGGTCTTCGCCGAAGTCATGGCCGTACGATTGCGCGATGCCAACCAGCAGATTTCAGAACTGCGCACAGAACTAGACACATTGAAAAAATAGCCTGCAACACAAACAAGCGGCGTGCTTGACCAAGTACGCCGCTTCCTTTTGGAGCAAGGTTATCCGATTGTTGTCGACACAACTCATTAAAAAGAACGCATCACACGGATATTATCATGAAAGAATTCGCCTTTGACCCAAATGACAAAGAGACTCTGAGTCGCCTGAGGAAAATGCCGGTATTCGACGCCATGGATATCGAGTATTTGCCCAAAGTTCTCAAGCAGGCGAAGCTGCGCCGGTATTCAACCAATGAAATCATCATCGAGGAAGGCGCCACCGACCAGCTCGTTTATTTTCTAATTCTCGGTAGCTGTACGGTTGAGATTGAGGGCATGGAAGTCAACATCATTTCCAACCTCGGAGATGTCTTCGGAGAGATGGGCATCATCGACCAGAAACCCCGCTCCGCGACCATCAAGGCTGAGAGGTCAGCCCTGTGCCTGGTTCTGGACGGTTCCTTCATAGAACGACTGGAAGGAATCGACAAAATGGCCGCCCAGGCACTCTTCTACCGTATCTTTTCCGAGATGCTGGCCGCTCGCATCAGGGACGCCAACAGCAAGATACTCACCCTTGAAGACCAACTGGAAGACCTGTCCGTACAACGTCCATCACTTTAATCCATCATGAAACAGATACAATTCGACCCAGACGACACAAAGATGGTCGATGCCATCAAGCGCATCCCGGCCTTCAAGCCCCTGAGCGAGGACCGGCTGAATGAAGTCATGACCATGGCGACAATCCGCGATTACGACCGGCGCGATGAAGTCATCACACAGGGCGACATGGACCAGTGCATGTTCTTTCTGATGAAAGGCAAGCTGTCAGTGCGCGTCAACGAGGTGGAAGTCAACGCTCTCGACAAGCCTAACATCGTGTTCGGAGAGATGGGTATCATCGACAAGAAACCCCGTTCTGCCTCTGTCGTCGCCAAACGTGATTCACGCTGCCTGGCGCTGGACATCGGGTTCCTTGACCAGCTTTCAGGCCGTTCAAAGCTTGCAGTTCAAGCATTCTTCTACAAGATGTTCTACAAGATTCTTGTTGAGCGATTGCGAGAAACCAATGAACACATCGCCGATCTGGACATGCAAAGGGCCGTACTGGAAAACATGGACATCGACTAACCGGAGTTATCAATGCCTCTTCATGAATTGGCGGGAAAACCCGCGCCGCGAGATATTCTCACTAATATTCCCAGATTGGTTTCCGCATACTACCTCACCAAACCAGACCCGACCGACCCGGCATGTCACATTTCCTTCGGGACCTCAGGGCACCGAGGCTCATCTTTTGACGGCAGCTTCAATGAAAATCATATTCTGGCCGTGTCACAGGCCATCTGCGAACACAGGATAGCCAGAGGAATCGACGGCCCACTCCATCTCGGCATGGACACCCACGCCCTGTCCGAACCCGCCCTTTCCTCCGCACTGGAAGTGTTCGCGGCAAACTCGGTTGCTGTCCGAATCCAGGCAGGTCTTGGCTACACGCCCACACCGGTAATCTCCCACGCCATCCTTTGCTGGAACAAGGGACGCACCACCGGCCTGGCTGACGGAGTGGTCATCACGCCATCTCACAACCCGCCCCGCGACGGAGGATACAAGTACAATCCTCCCGAAGGCGGTCCGGCAGGGACCGAAACCACCACGGCCATTCAGAATCGCGCCAACCAGATTCTCAAAGACGGTCTCAAAGACGTCAAACGCATTCCGTTCGAGCGCGCCCTGAAAGCTGACTGCGTTGAGCACTACGACTACATCCGACCTTACGTGGATGACCTTAAAAACGTAGTCGACATGGACACCGTCAAATCCGCCGGGCTGAGCATCGGCGTGGACCCAATGGGCGGCTCAGGTATCGCATTCTGGGACCCCATCGCCGAAACATATGGGCTGGACATGACCATCACCAACAAGGCGGTGGACCCGACATTTTCCTTCATGACCGTGGACAAGGATGGCAAGATCCGCATGGACTGTTCCTCGCCTTCGGCCATGGCTTCACTCATCCGGCACAAAGACTCCTATGACATCGCCTTTGGCAATGATCCTGATTACGACCGCCACGGCATCGTCACCCGCAGCTCCGGGCTGCTCAATCCCAACCACTACCTGGCCGTGGCCGTGGACTACCTGTTCCGCAACCGCCCAGGCTGGGGAAAAGATGCTGCCATTGGCAAGACACTGGTCTCCAGCTCCATGATCGATCGGGTCGCTGCGGAGTTGAACCGCCCCCTCTACGAAGTGCCGGTGGGATTCAAGTGGTTCGTGGATGGCCTCGTCGACGGTTCCTGCGGCTTTGGCGGCGAAGAATCCGCGGGCGCGAGTTTTGTGCGCTTCGATGGAACCGTCTGGACTACGGACAAGGACGGCATCATCATGAACCTGCTGGCTGCTGAGATCACGGCAAAAACCGAGCGCGACCCCGGCGAATTGTACAAGGAATTGGAAGAAAAGCACGGCTCCCCCGTGTACGAGCGCATGGACGCACCGGCCACCAACGAACAAAAAGCCGCCTTCGGTTCACTCACGCCCGAGATGGTCACGGCTGACACTTTGGCAGGAGAACCTATCACCGCCAAATTGACATGTGCGCCAGGCAACAATGCCCCCATTGGCGGATTGAAGGTAACCACTGAGAACGGATGGTTCGCGGCACGGCCTTCGGGAACCGAGGCGATCTACAAGATTTACGGCGAGTCCTTCAAAGGCGCACCCCACCTGAAGCTGATTCAGGAAGAGGCGCAGGCAATTGTCGGGGCTGTGTTTGAGAAAGCCGGAACCTGATCTGCTTCATTAAATGGAAAGAACAAAAAAGGCCGCCTGTTGAGGCGGCCTTTCTATTGGCGTATCTTCGCTATTCTTCAGGCTAACCCAATTCGGCTTCAGGTATCCAGTGCCCATATGGGAGCGCGGTATATGTGGCCTTTGGCATGATTTCCCATATATCCTCGGAAGCGTGCAGGTTGACGATCCGGTCATGTTCGCCGTGAATGATCGTCGTCTTTTCGGCTCCCATGTGTGACGGCATGGCGCGGGAGGAGCGCAGGTATTCCAGCCCTGCGAACAGTCCTTCGAAGTCGCGCTCCGGAATGGTCAGCTTACCCGGAAAGCCGCATTTCTTATGGAACAACCGCACTTCCTGCTGCGCATCCTGACGCATATTGCGAATCATATGCCGGACGACCTTCTCCGAGGCGTAGTCAGTGAAAGCCAGAAACGGCGCAATCAACACGATCCGATCAAAATTCGGAACCACCCGATTCCACCGTTTGAGAACAATATGCGCGCCGATACCCCAGGCCATCAGCGTACCACCCCGGGCACCGTCCAGCCGCTCGAATATCTCGCCTTCGGAATGACGAACAAACGGCAGCATGAACTCATATTCATCCGCAAGATTGGGAAAAAGCTCCGGATATCCGGCCCAGTCGGATACGAAAAGATTATCGTCACTCACATCATCTCCAATATATGGCAAACGGTCTTCCTGAGACCGACATCATCATTCACGATCAGAAGAAGCCGGAAGGTGGCAGATATTGGTGACAGTTGCAAGTCAAGCCGAACACAATTCAGTATCGAAATAATGCATAATGTTAGTCTTGGGAAAACACTTAAAATTTAGACACCTACTGTCAGAATTTCATTAAGGAGCCCAATATATTGCAGAATATAATGGCGCATTATGAGTAGCCAGTTATTGTTGGACCTACTTTTATCACCAAAACCCTTGGAGAGGTAATACTGTGAAAGTCGGATACAAAGTAAGCGGACTAAGCGGCCTGGTGGCGGTAGCCACCACCACATGTTTTATAGGCATTGTATACTGGAAAACAGGAGCCATTACAGGTCTCGGCGCTGAAGCGAGTCCAGCGCAACTCAACGACGCTCTCAGTTCATTAAAGATGTGGGCCTGGATCATGGGCGGCACCTCGCTGGTCATCTCCGCAATTCTCGGCCTCTGGCTGGGAAACTATATTTCCGAAGCAGTCATGCGCGTGGCCAACGTGCTCAAGGAGCTCAATCTGGGCAACCTTTCCGTGGATTACATCCCCATGGGCAAGGCCGTTGATTGCGGCACCATGGCCGGATGCGGCAATGACGGGTGCCGTTCCTACGGCAAGGACTCATACTGCTGGGTCGAAGCCGGTTCGTTCAACGCCGACCCGCACTGCCCCAAGGCTCTCAAAGGTCTCGATTGCCGCGACTGTAAAATTTATAAAAAAGCCGTCCACGACGAATTCGAAGAGCTCGGCTCTGTCCTCAACACCATGGGTGACAAACTGCGCGAAGTGGTCGGTGCCATCCAAACTAGCGCGGTGCATGTAGCCGACGGCAGCGAAGCCCTCTCTGCATCTTCACAGACAATGGGCCAGGGAGCGACCGAGCAGGCCGCTTCTGTTCAAGAGACCATGGCCTCCATGGAGCAAATGTCTGCCAACATCATGCAGACTGCAGACAATGCCAAAACCACATCCGTGACCGCCACATCTGCGGCTGATGAAGCCAAGGAAGGAGGCGAATCTGTAGCCCAGACCGTCGGGGCCATGAATGAGATTGCCGACAAAATCACCATCATCGAAGAAATAGCAAGGCAGACCAACCTGCTCGCCCTCAACGCCGCCATCGAAGCAGCCCGCGCCGGTGAACACGGCAAGGGATTTGCTGTGGTAGCTGCCGAAGTGCGCAAACTCGCCGAGAAATCAGGCGAAGCCGCCGCCGAGATCGGCGAAGTCTCGGCAACCAGTCAGGCCGTGGCAACCAAGGCCGGAGATATCCTGGAGCGCATGGTTCCAGACATCACGACCACTGCCGAACGCCTGGAAGAGATATCCGCATCCAGCGACGAACAACGCAACGGCACCGATATTATTACCAAGGCCGTCTCCCAGATGGACAGTGTGGTCCAGCAAAATGCCAGTGCCGCGGAAGAGCTCTCCAGCACCGCCGAGGAACTGGCTGCACAAGCCGGCCACCTGCGGGAAGTCATCAGCTACTTCAAGGTGGAAAACCAAATCGCTTTCGGCCAACCACAGGTAATGCGCGCCGCCCAACCAGCGCTGGCACCCATCGAAGAATACGAACGATTCTAGGGAAACACATAACGAATGAAAAAGCCGGAGCTGCCATGATTGGCGGCTCCGGCTTTTTGATTGAGATTGCAGTAAGTACAGTTAAAGAGAGAAGTTATCCTGCCGCTCTGGCCGCAACCTTAGCAGCTTCTTCACCCTTACCTTGCGCTTCCAACGCTTCAACCAGAGTATCCCAGTAGGCGTCGTTGGATGGAGACAGGGCCGAAGATTGACGGGCAAGCACTTCTGCGATCTGAGGATCTTCGCCCTGATCGAGGTAGAGCTTGGCTAGCATGTGCATGGCCTGATGATCGTTGTGGTCGGCGTTAAGCGCGAGGTGCAGGTATTCGCGGGTCGCCTCGGAATCGCCTTGCTTATAGGAAACGCGAGCAAGCGGGCGAAGCACCATTCGTTCGCCACCAGGTTGTGCGGCGGCTTTCTTGTAAAGATTGGCAGCCTTCTTGAGATGGTTTGCCTTCTCCTCGATGGAACCAAGACGCATGAGCGAATAGACATGCCCCGGCTCAGCCTTGAGGCATTGGCGATAAGCCTGTTCGGCTTTCTTGAGATCACCGAGCCGGTGGTTGGCCCAGCCAAGATTGTAGAGAGCGAGAACGTCTTTTTTATCTAACTTGACGACCTCATCGAACTCGTGGCGGGCTTCTTCGAAGCGACCGAGCTGGGCGTAACAGATGCCGAGCGAGTTGCGGGCAAGGAGATTGTTCTCGTCGTCGAGGAGCGCGAGCTTGAATTCCTCGATGGAGCCGTAGATGTCACCGTCCATGAACCGACGGTCGGCAGACAGGTTGAGAGAAATAGAATCGAACACGGCAATGCGCGGATCGGGCAGAAGCAGAGCGTGATCGAGAGCTTTACGGCAATTGTCGAGCATGTCGGCCCTGTCAAAATTAAGGAATGGGAAACAGGCAGAGCCGATGGAAACCTTGATACCGAGGTTGTCGGCAGCGAGCCTCTCTATCTCCAGGGAACGAGTGCGTAGAGTCTCGCGGTCCACGTCTTCCTGGAAGAAGATCATGCCATTGAGGCCATAACGACCACCGGTGGAGCTATCACCGAATGCACCATACGCGAGGTTGGCCACATTCAAGGCCATCTGGTCCATTGCGTCTTGATACCCGTCGGCAGCATCGTTGGGCTGGTCAAGAATACGAATGAGCGAAAGACCGAACGATTCAGGCTCAAGCCGGGCGGTGGAAAACCAGGAAACGAAATCACTGTAGCGATAAAGCTTTGTGGCGGCGTCTTTGCGCGGCACGGCATTCTCCTCTTCCGTCTCCTTGTCGGTTATGAAAAGGCTATCTTCACCAGAGATCAACTTGAGACGATCTCCGGGTTCCACATCCCAGGCAACATCGCCGAGATGCAGCACTTCGGCAAAGGCGATGTCGTCCTGAACTTCGACAAGTACGACTTCGCCTTTGAACATGGCGGGATAACGGCCGGAAAGGCGTTCATCCTCAGTGAGAGCTGCGGTGGCAACCTGTCCCGACTTGGGAGCGCGAACCAGGAATCGCTGACCGACCTTGGCCCCGGAGGCCTCACCCAGACTGACGATCATCCGGTTCATGGGCAGGATTTCGAGCACGCGACCACCCTTGGCGAGGATATCGGCGTACCCGAAAACGCGGTTACGTCCCTGATCCTTGGCAGTGGCCACGGCCTTACGGGCCTTGCGCACGAGCATACGCGCCTGCTCGGGACTGGTACGGCGAAACTGTGCGCCTTCAAGCCCTTGCGGATAACTCACAAACCCGACGCTGCCGGAAATGGTAATGGTGTCATTGGTGATGTCATCCATGAACATGAGCTTGCTTATGCCGCTGCGGATGACCTCTGAAAGCTGGAAGCAGGCACGAGGTTTGGCGTCGGGAACGAGAATGGCGAACTTGTCATTGGCAAACCGGGAAACGGTTGTATACTTGGGGCAAACCATGCTGAGCAGACGTCCGACCTCGCCAACAATATCATCGCCGGTGAGGTAACCGTAGTGCTCGTTGATCCACTGAAAGTTGTCCAGATCGAGAAAGAGGACACCCAGGGTTCCGGAAAAGGTCAGGTCGGCCTCGCGTGCTTCTATCCCGGCCCGGCAACTGCCGGTGGCGAGACACCCCTGCACCTGATCAATGGACTTTCCCAGCTCATCAAAGAAGAAATCACGAGTGTGCAGCCCTGTGAGCGGATCGGTGACCGCCTTCTTGTACAAGGCCAGTTTCTCGAGAATGCTGCTAGCCAGCGCCATGATGTACTTCGGTGCAGTGGCCGGAGCCTTTAGCCGGACACCTTTGGCGATGAAATAGCACAGCATCCGGCCCTGGAAGACCAGGGGAAGGACCAGCTCATGGTCCTCGGCCCGATATTCAGGCTCCGGAATGGACTGAGATTCCTCTCTCGGGAAGAACAGGCTGTACGAAGTGAAGGGAAGAAATTCGGCAATGCAATCTTTAATTGTATGCTCGAAATCGATCAGCTCCTGGGGAGTGAACGAGATGGTCTCATCCGCAAAAATATCTTTTTTCGTCCTCATAATCCGGGAGCTTACAACGCACCCCCATTTTTCTCAAATAAAAGTTTGAAAAAAGCCGAATAAACATCGGCTGGAGACACGGCGCACCTAATCTGCATTCACCTCTATAGAATCCCTCCTAGACACCCACCAAACCGACTATATCAATGTATCCTGATATAGACATTTTACTTGACTAATCACGGCAAGACTGTCAGTTGCTCAGTTAACGATAAAACTATGCAGACAATTACCGATCCTAAAAAACTCCAGGCCCAATGCCTGGCATGGCGACGCGAAGGCCTGACCATCGGCCTTGTGCCGACCATGGGCTATTTTCACGAGGGCCATCTGGCTCTTATGGATCGAGCACGCCCGGATTGTGACAAGCTCATAGTAACGCTTTTCGTCAACCCGACACAGTTCGGGGAAAACGAGGACTTGGATAAGTATCCGCATGACTTCGAAGGCGACTCCGCAAAGGCTGAATCCCACGGATCCGACCTGCTCTTTGCGCCGGAAAAAACCGCCATGTACGACGGCGCTCACGCCACCTGGGTCGATGTGCCGGAACTGGGAAGGCACCTGTGCGGCGCGTCACGGCCCGGTCATTTTAAGGGTGTGTGCACGGTAGTCACCAAATTGTTCATGCTCTCCCAGCCTGATATCG